>AUXO017696179.1_pt1 | contig 17131 bp, 28 predicted proteins | sample 768731 | NCBI WGS metagenome assembly AUXO01 (sample SAMN02715735, study PRJNA202380) | gut metagenome | biome: sheep rumen | host: Ovis aries | place: New Zealand: Palmerston North
GAAGCATGAGCATTATTTAATTGAACATCAGGTTTTTGATAATAATTATCTCCCCATTCCTTACGGGCAAAATAATCAAAATAAAGTAAAAATTCCGATGTTGCTACAGCTCCGGCAAACTGACCAGCTACAGCAAATATTAGGTTTACATACATTCCACAATAAGAATCAAGATTCTTAGGACTAGCTGAAAGACCTCCTAAATCTTTGATACCATTATTAAGGAAGGGATACATACTAATACTACAACAATAAGGTGCAATTGCTCCCATGAAGGTTGATTCATCATGCTTATAAATAATATGATTATTTAAATCCTCAACATATTGTTTTGCATCAAAATCAGGAAACAATTCTTTGAGTTTATCCATAATCATACCTCTATTGACTAAAATATTTTCTTCCTTATGTCCTTCAGCATTAAGAATACCAATATTTTTACCTCCAACATTAGAGTTATCATCGATAGTAGCATTAGCTGTGTTAGAAGATTCTTTATACTTCTTTATAAATTCTTTCTTAGACTTAACCATTTTTCTGGCTTGGTCATGTTTATATTTATAAATAAGATAAGAATCTGCTACTTCATCATAACCATAGGTTCTTAATATTTCAATTACTTCATCCTGGATGTCTTCAATAGTAATGTCATCCCAAAGTTTAACTGAATTTGTAATCTCCTCTAATAATTTTTCATCTAACTCATAGCCATTAGCCTTAAAAGCTTTTGAAATGGCGATTTTAATTTTTTGAGGATTAGCATCCTCTCTAATTCCATCGCGTTTTATTATTTTCATACTATTCATTATTATGCGTGAATTACAATAATAGTAAAACTTTGAGACAATACCAAATTAAGATATATCACTAGAATCAGAGTTTTGTAAAGCTGATTTTAGTTTAGGTATTATATCCTTAGGTCCAACTGAATATTTAATATTAATTAATCGAATACCATTAGATTTACAATATTCTTTTAAAGCAATGTCTCTCCATTGTTGTTTACTATATTTGTATTCAGTACCCTGTAGTTCAGGAGAGTATTCATAGTGTTGTTTACCATTATACTCGATTATTGTAGGAATTGGAGACTTAATATAAAAATCCGCCCTTCCCCAATGTGTTTTCTTAGAAGGGTCATAATCCTTAAGATGGATTATTTTTTCTTGTTCATATTCTATATTAAGTTTATCCAATGCCCACTTTACCAGACTTTCACCTCTGGAATTTTTATGAAATATTTTACCTCCAATAGCGTATATTTCACTAGTTAAATCTTTAGAAATCATATATTAAGTATATTTTTTACTAATAGAGTTTTTTCTACTCCATTAATAATATCTTTATCTTTATTACTAATTATTTCTGTAAATGCATTATATACATTAAACATATCTGTATTACTACCAGAATTTACATAATAAGGACTTTTTGCATTTTCAAATAGTAATTTATAAGCATCTACAGCGGTTGTGTGAGTTAATTTTGGTTTTTGGAATCCATTATCATATTTCATAGATAAACAATTCCTGACCCACATACCTAATTGTTCGTTTATAAATGCTTCCTCAGCAACAAATGGGATAGAATGTAGTTTATTTAGGAATCCTCTAATATCATTAGCTGCACTAATAAGAACATCTAGACCTCCAAAATTAATTGGTTTTCTTTGTTCTATACCTTGAACTAATAACTGTGAAGGATTAAATACACATAAATTAGTACAAGCTCTATTAACTCCTCCTCTATAGAATTTAGCAATAGGCTTTTGTGTATCTATTCCATAAACCATTCCTATTACATCATCGTGATTGTCTACCTGATATTCTTCAGGTAACACAGCTTGAATCCATACTCTATTATAAGTGACATCATCAAAGTCAACATCATCTTTTCTTGTAATAGTGGTTTGTTTAGGTAATTCGGCTTTAATTATATAATTAACTCCGGGAATTTTTTCCATCCTATTTAAGAAAGGTTCTACATAGGCTTCTGTTGGATAAAATTCTTTTTCTTTAATCTTTGTTCCTTTACCTTTTAATAACTCATTTAATGTTAATTCCATTCAATTTATAGTATTATAGTGTTCGGCAAGTTCCGTTAAAACTTTACCTATATCAAATTTTTCATCTATTAAAGTCCCGTGATAAGGATACATTGCTTGAAGTTCTTGGGCAGCGGCTTTAATTCTTTTATTTTTATATAATTTACATGCCATTATATGACCAGAAGATCTTTCTTCATCGATTACTTGAATTAGTTTTTGCCAGCCTTCTCTACATTCATCTAAATAAAACCAAAAGAAATATTTTTCAGAATTAAGCAAAATAAAAGAAATGTCTTTCTGTTTAATAACTCCTTTTTCTCCATACTTCATAAAACTGTGATAATAACCAGCTACTTGACAAATTGCCATAGTAAATGCTTGATTTCCAACAGTTTTACATCTTTTTGTTTCTACTAAACCATATCCAATATTTTGCATTTTAACAGTGCAGCAGCCATCAGGCATATCTCTACAACCATTAAACCTTAAATTACTTATTAATATTCTTCCGTCTGAAACATAATCTATAGCTCTATTAAATTGAGATTGTATTCCTCCCAATCCAACTTCTTTAACAATATCTCCACCGGGAGTTTTCCAATTAAATTCCGAATAGCTTTTAAAAGCCGGACTAATCATATTTTTTGTTTATTTATAGACGTTGACCATCGCATATGATTATAAGATCCTACGTCTTTGGCTAATATACTATATCTTCATAATTTATAGAAATCTGAAATTATACAAAAAAAAATAAGGGGACAATACTTAATAGTATCATCCCCTTCAAAATATATAATTAAACGTGAAAGGTAAATTAATCATCAATAACGCCGAATACCATATAAGTTCCGTTGTGAGAACCTTTAGAAGGAACATATTCGCCCTTGAATGCAATAGGCTCACCTTCAGCAACTAATTTCTGGTATGAACAAACAATCTTGTGCTTTAAACCTTTCTTGTAAAGTTCCTTAGCAATTTCCTTTGCCTTAGCCTTTGTTTCATCACAAGTGGCAAGGATTTCACCAGTTTCTACGTCCTTGATAACGTAGTTGGTTACATATTTACGCTTACCTTGTTCATTCTTAACGTCTGTGATTTTGTAAGGACGCTCTCTTGTTGATGCGACAGCTGGTGTCAATGTGATAGAGAATCCAATTCCAGGTGCTCCCTTAGAATATTTCTTAGTGTACTCTACCATAAACTCTTTCTCTGTTTCAGGAGTAACCACGCTTTGCTTTTCTCTCCAGTTCTTATATGCCTGTGTTGCGTCTTTTAGATAGCTCTTGAAAGGACCATTTGCTAATGCTAACTCTTTTGTTTCTCCACTTACTACAAGTGACTTGAAAATTCCATTAAAATTTGCCATAATATAAAAAATATTTAAAAATCATTAATTCATATATCATCTATACATTTTGTAACAATCTGTAACCCTCTCTTGGAAGGTTAGTAATGCAAATATATGTTATTATGTTATCACATACCAACTACTATATGTTAAAATGTGTTAACAAAATATTTTTTGTAATTATCTTTAAATTTTAAAATGGAAGCATTTTTCCCATTATTTCCTTAATTTTGGCAGGAACATCCTTTATTTTTAATCCAAAATCAAGGTAATCTGTACAATTATATGAAAAGTCCTCGGCTATAATCGCGATTTTTTTGATATCCATTTCTTCTAAACCAGTGCCTTCCGCCAGTTTTCTGACTATTTGGTAAAAGGTAACATCTGGTTTTTTCTTTCGCAATTCATATACAAGCCATCCGACTAAGTTTATCAGAGCTAGTCTTAACTGCATCCCAGGCAAATAACCCAATGTAAACCATTCGTTATACACTTGGGCCATTTGTTTATAACTAGGCTCCGAATTTCTCTCGAAATCCTTCATGCCCATTTCCGTCACAACAATAAAAAGCAACTAATTTTAGTAAATGACTAAACTCATCCATTCCCTTCTTGAATAATCCTTTAGTCATAGGAACCACTTTAGTATAATATTGAGGAATAGTTTCTACTACTAAGAAATTACTCTTAATATTAGGATGCTCCATACCATAAAATTTGTTTGCAACTAATTTTAAAAGAAAACAATACATAGCCATTTCTCTATAATAATGAAAATTCTCAATAGCATCATCAAATTGAGAAACGAGCTTACCTGTTGTTTTCACATCATTAACTACAATAGTATTAGTTAAAGGATCGATAGAATAATTATCTAATTTACTTTTAAGTCTAAGAATAAAAGGTTCGTTTCCTGGAGCCTCGACTTTAACGTCTAGTAAAATAGTTTTTTCATTTCCTTTATGTTCAGCATCTGAATGAAGAAGGGATTGTATATTCTTATTACTTTCTAAAGCTTCTAAACAACTTTTTAATCTGATTCTATTCTTCTCGTCTAAATAAATAGGCTCTCTAGAATCATCCAATTCAGATTCAAATTTGGATCTTGCTTTCCAATAGCCTTCACATTTCCCTCTTAAAGCATTTGCTTTATCAGAGTTCCATGAATTAGCATAATAATCTACTTCCAAAGAAGCTTGCTTCATTTCTTCAAATGAAGGCATTTTTCCATTTTTCTTATATAGTTTATCAGCCATTACTCCTGCTTTTGCAGTAGGTCTATTAACTGTTTCACATAAGAAAAAGCTTTCTGGTTGTAAAGTTAATTCGTGGACAGCGCTACCAAATAATAAAGAATCAGCATATTTAGAATTTGCCTGTAGTCCCTCAAAGAATTTAGTTGGATTGGTAGGAGACATTTGTAACAAAGCTAATCTACTATTACTAATATAATTAGCATAATGGTCTCCGAAATATTCCTTATCAGAAATATCTTCCAATCTCAAAGATTCCATTATAGGGGTTATTTTAATTTCACTTAATTTCATTGTTGAAAATTTTATTAAAGTTTTCAAAAAGTCCTGATTGTTGTCCAAGATTATAGACATTCTCTATTTCCTTTAATTCCAAAGTATGTACTCTTAGTATAGTATCAATATGTCCATTATTTTCTGCATTCATAAGTAAACAAGGAATACCTTTAGAATTTAATTCCTTAAAATTTCTAATAGAATCATCAATAAAAACATCTACCCTACCCTTAATTCTCGGCGCTTTAGATGCAGCATATCCAGGAACCTGATAAACAGGAGCTTTGGGGAAATTATTAATTTCTAAATATTTTTTAGTCCATGCTTTATTATTTACTCTAGCAGTACAATATAATGCTGGTACAAAATTAGGACGTCTTAATACCGGTAAGTTCAACCAAAATTCCCTATCTTTTGATAATATCCTCATTACATTTTTTGTAACTTCGGAATCAGTTTTAGGAGGACCAAATCTATCTAAATAAGGACCCCAAAAATCATCAATTGTTTGATCTAAATCTAATCCTATTTTTAACATATTTATTCATCGAGTTCTTCTATATCACTAATGTCGATATCGTCTAGGTCAAACACTTGTTGACAATAGTCATCCCAAGTATCTCTATCTATGGCATCTAACAATGCACAAGAATCATCACTTAAATAATCGGAATAATTGTCAATAATTAGTCTACCCGCCTCTATGTAAGCATTTTTCAAAGTATCAGCTCTAAAAACATAAGGCTTTTCAATATCATTATGATAAACACTTATTGTGTATTTGTTCATAGAATATTATGTTGTTTAGTATATGCATGTAACAACTCATAGAAGAAATCTATAGGAACCATAGCTATAGAACCAGGACTTGCTTCTGAACCAGCAGCAGATTTTTTCCAAGCTACTATAAATGGCTTTGATTTATCTGTACAAGCATCTCTTATTGTAAAATAACTAGGAGTATTAGCATATTGTTTACATTGGATATTAACTGGTAATTTTCCATCTGTATCAATAAGGTCTATTTTGTTATTATCAACCTTTTTACTTTCTCCCCTAGCTGTAACAGTGCCTGTAAATCCTATCTCTATTAATCTATCTCTAACTTCTCTTTCCCAAGAAGCTCCTTTTGTCCTAGACTTTTTTGCTTGGTAAGAACGTTTTGTATGTTCATTTAACCATTCAAAAAAAGTTTTATCTTTTCCTCCACAGCCAGGTTTATTACATCTAATCTTTATAGATGCTACACTTAATCCTGTATCTGCTGAGGCTTCTTCTATAGATGGATAATCTTTAGTTTTACCATCTTTAAATGTTGCTCTACATGAAGTATCCAAATTCTAATTTTTTACCATATTAAATATTCTATTGAGAATAATTTTTAAGTTTAATTAAATTATTCTCTATAAATTTAAAAGTATCACATCTGCCGTATTTTTTATAAAAATCTGAAATATCTTTGGCTCCATATTTACGAGGAATCCAAAAGTAAATTAATTCGGGATATTTTCTTTTTATTCGTCTCATATTAGCAATTCCAGCAGCATCATTATCATATAAAACAACAATGTACTTAAATCTCTTTTTTAAATCCTCTAATACGTTATTACTAATAAAAAGATTTTCTGAATTAGGAGCAATAGCTGTTATTCCCATAGATGCTAAACACATAACATCTTTCATAGATTTAGTTATGACTAATAATTTTCCTTTATCAGGTAACTGTTCAAACCCTTGAATTTTTTTAGAGGGCCAATTAGTTAAAAACCTGTATTCAGATTTTTGGGAATAATAGATTCTCCATAATTCATGTCCGTTTATTTTACCTCCATAATATCCGAAAGTTAACTTACTTCCTGTAGTAAACAGATTATTATTTAAAAATATATTCTTACACGAATAGACGTGATATTTTTTTAATAAATCAGGAGTGATTCCATAACTTTTCCACCAAACTAATTCTTCTTTTGTGAAGTCTTTTATTTCTACACCAATCTTAGCAGGACCTTCTCCTTTAAATTTAGGGGACTCTTTTATCACCGCAGTATAATTTTTATCAGAAGAAATTAAATTAAAATCTTTAGCAATACATTTTAATGCTTGCATATAATTTATATTATATTTCTCCATTACTACACCTATAAAAGTCAAATGTTGTCCAGTGGCAAAATCATGAAATACTAGTTCTCCAGACTTATTTCGATAGAAAGAACAAGTTACTTTTCGGTCTTTCCGAAGAGGATTTTTAAAAAGTCCTTTTTTTACAGGAAGACCTAAATAGTAACTCATATAAGTTTCTTCAGAATATTTTGAAAGTAAATAATTCTTTGATAATTGAGACCTAGTAGTAAAACTTATTTTCATATTGCTTATTATTAGGTCTCTAATATAATTATTTACTTAGAAATTTCCAAATTAAAGACCTTTCAATAATTCATCAACGGAAGCGCCTCCATCATTAGAAGCAGGAGTCTTGTCTACTTCATCCATGTTGGTAGGCTTAGCCGAGTTATATTTCTTAGCTTCAGTCTGCTCATAAGCACTCATAGTAAGATTCTTTCCCAAGAATCTCTCCATAAATACCTCTCCGTCACGAGAAATAGCTGCATTTGGTAGACGAGCATAAGTTCTTCCCTCGTTATCCTTTCTACCTTGAAGCTTAATTTGAATAGGATACTCTTCAGAAGGCTCCTTAGGATTCTTAAGAATAGCGTTCATTACTTTGATGAAATCGCTAAACTCGATATTTGCAAGTTTGCCTTGTTCTACATATTCTTGTAATTTTGCCTTCATATTATCTTGTGCATAGACAGAGATAATCTGACGGAAAATTTCTTGAATACGCTCTACTTCTGAAGGAAGTACTCTCTTCTTACCATCAGTTCCTTCCAGTTCTCGTCTTTCTCCAGCCTGTTTATTGGGATCAAATATTCTCTCCCTATAAATTCCTTCAGGAGAACTAAAGGTAATATCCCATGCTTTCCATGTTCCGCCATCTTTAGTATCTCCAGATACAGGCTCGCTAATTCCTTCGAATTTAACGTCGTTATAAATATTCCAAGGACGAAGATAAGACTGATTGTTAACTGGCTTATTTACTGTACCAAAATTAAATCCCATAATTACGTGTGTTTATAAATTAAAGTGTAAAATCGTCATCTGTTACTTCTACTGCATCTACTTCACCTAACAAATCATCTAAATCGCTTGTATCGTAATCCTCCTCAGGTTCGGGTTGAGGACCGACTACTTCGGGTTCTTCTTCAACTTCTTTCTTAGTAGCTTTCTTCTTAGAAATAGTATAGTCACCTTCTGGAATAGTTCCATCTTGTGTCATTATAAACATACCCTCCGCTGAAGGATGTTTAACTAAAATAAATTCATTTCCAAAATCAGCTAATTCTTCATTAGCTTTACCTCTACAACTAACACTACCACTAAGTGTTAATTTATTTCCAGATTTAATTCCAAAAGTTTCATTAGTTCCAATTACGGGAATTGTGAAATCTCCTATTTTCTGGAAACGAATCACTAATCTGGTTTCTCCAGGTTCGGCATCAAGAGCAGCAATAGCACCAGAAGTTAGAATATATTTATTCTCCTCGAGACGAACTATAGGAGTATCATTTTCTTCTATTTTAGAAGAAGAACTCTTTTTCTTTACAGTTGTAGTTTTCTTTCCTAAAGCACCAACAATAAGAGTGGTCACATCTAGTTCTTGTGTTGTTATTTCACCTGTTTCTTCGTCAACAGATTCTACATTAAGAATAAGTTTATTAATTGCCATTATCCTTCTTCGTTATATTCTTTAATACGTTTTGTTACCAAATCTAAATCATTATCAATTAATCTATCAAATAATCCCATAGGACTTTTAGCAGTACAAGTACCATCACTATTAGTCATAAACTTATATTCTACTTCATTTCCCTCATTACGAAGAATTTTAGTAAATAATACATAAGTAAATAAACCTTCTAGTGTAATAGTTGAATCCAAAAGTTTTCCTATAGTCTTTATTTTATAATATGGATTAAGATTATCACCAGTGTTTTCACTATGAGTCAGAACTACTACAAATAAATCTTCTCTTAAATCCATACCAGTCTTTAGAGCCTCGTAAGCGTGTTTAGCAATATCAGTAAACTTATTATATCCCTTTTCGTCTACTCTTTGCATATTCTCAAATGCCTGAAGATATTGAAAATCATCTATTACCAAAGTGGTTACATTAGGTAATTTAGCACTAACAATCTTCATCATCTTAACCATTTGATCTATGTTTGAAGTAGTATAAAAGTTTCCTTTTATTTCTCCTCCAGTAATTTCTACATTAGGATATTTTTTCTTTGCTCCAGGAATACCTGGTCTTTTACCTGTAGTAGAAATAATAAAGGTTTTTTCAGGATCTAAGTTTCTAATACTAGTTGTTTTTCCGCTTCCAGATTCTCCGACTATAGCTATTAATTCAGCCATTATAATTTAAAAGTTATTTTGTTAGATTCTTCAGTTATTTCATCTGGTACAATTGTATTATCTATTTCATTATTCTCAGCATTTAAAAGATAAGAAGGGTCTGTGTATCTAGTCATATCATAAATATCTTCCGACCGTGGTAATTCATGCCATAAACCACAATGCCCAAAGAAATTTACTCCAACTTCTACATCAGAATCTCCATAACGATTCTTCAGAACAGTTATAGATCTGAACTTATCTTGTAATATACTAATATCATAACCATTGTAAGAGGTTAATTTTTCTCTATGCGGATTAAATATGGATATAATAATTTCACTATCTTGAGCTACATTACCAGAATCTTTTGTATCATCAATTCTTAAATTATTGAGACCATATTTTCTTCTGTCCATACTTCCGGATTCTCTATTAGCCTGCATTATTATTAACGGAGATATTCCACACATATTTCTAAGAGTGACTAAATAAGCAGATGTTTTATCAATTTCTTCTTTCAACTTTACTCCAGGAGGAGGTTGTAATAAAGAAATATGGTCTATTATAACAAGATGAATGAGATTAGGATTATTAGGAATATATATTTTTCTTTTTCCTAAATCTTGAAACTCTCCATCTTTTTCTAATTCTGCCATCAATGCTGCATATACTATTTTAGCATTGCAACTTTTATCATAAATAGTTACTACTTTTTCTACTTTGTGCAGCCACTCCATACTGTCTTGAACCATATGATATAGTTCATCAGGCAAGCTATAGTTTCTTTTTCTCGAAAATAATTCTTTTAAAGATACGTCAACTCCATAAGTATCAAATAAATACATAGACAATAATTTTGCAAATATTGCTTCAGCACTCATTTCTAATGAAAAATAACTAACTTTAAAATTACCATCTTCAAGATGTTCTTTTAGAGGCATATAAACATATGCATATAAAGCTAATGATGACTTACCAGAACCAGTTGTACTAAATAATAGAGTGGAAGTAGCTTTAGTTACTCCATCTATAATACTTTCTAGTTTAGGCATTCCTATAGAAAATCCTTGATTTAATCCTTTTCTTCCTCTATCAATTTCTTTAAGTAAGGATTCAGCAATCATAATTGACGAATTGCATTAAAATTATAATTTGCAATCTTACCGTCTTTTAGTGCTTCTAATTCGTTCCATCCATGATTAATTACAAAACTGGCAATAGATTGACATATAAAGCCAACATTATTTTGTTGTTCCCAATCTATTAAATCAATTATATGTTTATGTGTTTCGGGATTCCATAAAATTTGTTTCCCATAAAACCTATAAAAATCTTCCAAGCTATCAAACTTTTTAGATATTCCTCTTAATGCTACGGTAGAACCATTTATTTCCGTAAACATAGGATAATGTTCGAATAGTTCCATACCCATATCAAAAGAGGCTCTATAGATATTTTTGAGAAATAATTTATTTATAGGTATTTCAGAAGGGTCAAATTCTTCTCCTTTATTAGGTATTTTATATGTTTTTAATATTATACCTTTATTTTGAAGACTTAATAAAACACTTCTAAAATCACCCCTATCTTCTTCTGGAATTTGTAAAAATCTAAACAAATAATTTTCTGGATAACCTTCTTGTAATAATAGTATTGTCTTCACGACAAATAATTCGTTTGGAGAAAGGTTATATTTTTCCAGTATTGCAATTTCTTCATCGATATTATAGTTGTATTTATTCATCAAAAAACAATTGAAAGTAATATATAAAATTATCTTCAATTGTAAATGTACCACTTGCATCTGTTACAAGTGTAGTTCTACTTACAGTTCCTAGAGCATTACATCTTTAAGATTATAATTGACATAAAGTCGGAATCCGTAAATCTCTTTAATATCTAAAGGTAAATCGTTGAATAGGCTTTTTATATTCAGTTGGTTCTTCTCCTCTAAGAACTTGTTCTAATCCTTTTTCATCTATAGTTATATATTTATCTCCTTTATGAGAGTTTTTAAACCATTCACATTCTACTGTGTTATTTATAACTATATTGAAAATTTCAGCATTTTTCCCTTCTTCAAATCGAATAGCTCTACCTCTTCTTTGTGTGGCTTTAGTTTTACTTGAGTCTAATCCTAAAATAATAGCTATAGAAAGTCCTTTTATATCAAGACCTTCATCCGCTTTTCTTATGGTATGCAAATGACCAGAAGTAGCTTTTTGAAATTCTTCTATTTTGATTCGACCTTTTTTCTTAGAATCTTGTCCACTATAGACGAATTTTCCTCCTTCTATTTTTTCCGCCATTGCCACATTATTACTAAAAGTTATAATTTTAGAATTTGGTCTGGCGTCCATTATTTTACGAACTATATCGATTTTCTTTGGATGATAATTAATAAATTGTTTTCGAGCATTCATCATTCTATTAAAACCTGCTGAATGTATAGTAATTTTTTTTAATATATTACTCAATTCTTCTTTGGAAGCATTCTTCGGAGCGAGTCTGTCTCTAATTTCAATTTTCTTTATAAAACCTCTTGGTCCAGTACAAGCCATAGCTTCCTTGAAATCCCAATTAAAGAACTCAAAATGCTCATTAAATTCTTTACTATATTGCTTATATTTATCAATATCATCTACATCTATTAAAACTAAGTATTCTTTAAAAGGAGATACCCAACCATTTACCAGAGCTTCTTCTGAAGAAATAGAATCCACTACTGGACAATATTTAGCCAATAATTCATGTTTTCCATCAAGTCTTTCAAATGTGGCAGTTAATCCTAATATATAATTGTATTTGACAACATCAAATATTTTTGAAAATTCGGCAGAAGCCATTCTATGTACTTCATCTATAATAAGAACATCGCAATCCCAATTCTTTTTGATAAGAGAATTAATAATCACAACTTCTGCATTTAATCCAAATCCCCAAGAATCAATATGTCCTAGCCATTGTTCTTTCAAAGTATCTGTAGGAACAACTACTATAAATTTATAATTAGGATAATGTTTTAGTAATAACTTAATAGCATTTAGTGCCACTCTTGTTTTACCAAAACCCGTAGACGCTTCTACTGTGCCACGTAAATTATTTAAAAGCCAAGATTTCAAACACATCTTTTGTCTGGTATCTCTGTCATACTGAGTAAATAAATTTAACTCAGGCATGGTATGACTAAATTGTCAATACACCAGCAAAAGATAGCGATATTTGTTTCGTTAAAAAATTTATTCATCCTTTTTTAATCCTTCTCCAAGTAGAGAAAATCCATGTACTTCCTGAGCAACTTTCTCAAGTTGGACAATTCTTTCTTCCCACTGGCTAATTTGATAATCAACTTCTTGAATAAATCTAAATAGAACTTTATTCTTAAGAACAACAAGTTGGTCAGTAGTTAAGTCAGAATATCTCTTACTTTTAAGATTAAGCATTGCTCTCAGTTCAGAATAAGAAAGACCTGTTGCATTACGATGAATCTTAGTAGATTGCTTTAGTCCAAGATTCTCTTTTAGAATCTCAAATCTATCACGCAATTTATTAGTCTTTTCATCTCTGACAGTTAAATCTCGCATTTCCTGAGGTGTGAATTCTACTCCAAGCTTTGTTAAGAAATTAAGTGATAGATGCTTTCTATCAAACATTCCTAAAGAATAAACACATCCTTTAAGAACATTATCAACTGTTACATCTCTAAACTCGCTAGGAGTTCCATTCATTGCAATACTTACAGGCAATTCTTTCCAAGTAGACTTCGGATATTCTTCTTTATGACTATCTAAATAAGCATACAAGTCCTTATAAAGAAGATTTCTTGGATAAGCTTGTCTAGTATCTTCATGCTGATACTTGTTTTCCAACCATCTTAAAAATAGTTCTGCAGTACATTTATCTATCTGATCATTAATAATATCCTTTAGAGTATATCTTCCAGGATTTATCTTATCTTCACTAAATAGCATTGATATACAATGATTATACCAATCTCTAAGTTGCTCTGGAGTAGCATCAACTAATTTTGTCTCTGATTGCATAATCATTCCTGCAACCTCTCGTTTAGGACCTTTCCAAACAAAATTGTTAATATCATTTTTTGCTTCTTCTATTTCCTTTTTCTTTTGTTCAATAGCCAATGCTAATTTGTCTCCTAAAACTCCCATATATTATATACGTCTTAATGTGTTACCATAATAATCTATAATTTATATGTTTGATCTTCTTTTATTGGTTCATTAAAAAATTTCTCGAATCTAATGTGACTCTGTTGAATTTTACTCATTTTATCACATTTATAGTCGTAATATTCATCTCCTTCGAATAATTCTGTATAAACCAAATATCCTATTTGGTCTATTTTAGGAAATCCCCATTCCCAATTAGGGTAACGAGTTACCATAAGAAAACGATTATCCCAATTATTTGATTCGAGATTTTCAAATATATAGTAAATAAAACCGTTAGTATCTTCTTGCTCTTTTATAAGTTTAGCATGTATAGTCTTTGCAACCATATTTTGCGAAATCACATTTAAATGACTCCATATTATGCATGCAAGGATACTTTCTACATTCAGAACAACATCTATCCGGATATTGTAATTTTACTCCGTCTTTGTCTTTTATCATTTAATTAAAAATCCTATTAATAAAGCAATAGATGCTCCAATTCCAGAATAGGTACCTATTTTCCATTTGTTAATAGATTTTTTTAATTTATCTAAAGACTTTATATCATTATTATGTTGTTCTTTATATAAATCAATTTCTTTTACTCGTAAAGAGTCTATTTTTTGATAATTAGAATTAGATTCTTTTAAAGCAGAAATTTCCTTGTTTAACAAAGGAACTTCCTCACTCCACATTGAGTGTTCCGCCAGTATTAGATTCAAAGTCTTTATTTCCGTTGGATTTAAGACTGTCAAGCTGTCTGGAATATTTGTGTAAGTAGTTTGTGAGAAAGACCCTATCGGAATCAACAGGCTGATTAATAATACGCTCAACAGTAGTTTTATACGTTTCATGTATTTTAATTATTTTAACTTCTGTAGTATCAATTACTTTGTTAATACTGTCTTGTTTATTCTGAATAGAATCAATTTTATTCGTTAATGAATCAATTTTTTCTATTAGTTCTTGATTTGGATCTACTGGCATGTGATTAGGCACATAAAATCCGAACCACCATACCAGTAAACCAATAACAGAAATTAAACCTATTATTATATAAGGCTTAATGGACATAACGAATTAACTTTTTAGCCATTTCGATGTCCTTCGGAGTAGCCTGAGCAAGAGCAATAAGTTCTGCTTTCTTCTCTTCTGTCATAGAATCGACAATAGCTTTGTTTTTCTTGTCAGCCAGGAACTTCTCCCTCTTCTTATTATATCCCTTAATCATAATTCCAGGATTATTAATAAGATAATCCATGTGCATTTCTGCAACCTTATCAAAATTCTCGATAAGAATTCCGTTATGATAAGCCTCTATGGTATTGTCGCCTGACATTGCTCTGCTGTAAGCGATTTTCTCGCCCATCTTAGCGTCGAACTCATCTTTAGGATTCTGTACAGAATATCCAAGAAGAATTTGTCCACCAAAGTCGTTGTTATAAACAGCACAACTTGTTACCTTTCGGCTTACTCCGTTAAAGTCTACGAACTCTTTTGTTAGATACTTTACCTTTTCCATGTTCTTTCTTTTTTAATTCCCATATTGGGAAATGATTATTATATATAAATTGTTTTGGAGCAACTAACATAACTATACATAATTCTTCCATAGAAGTCCATTTCTTTTTATTGGGAAAGTATGTATATTCATGTTTAGATGCTATTTCTTTATCTGATTTAACTTTTTTGTTGTCAACTAATTCTATTATAGTATGTTTGTCTATTTTACTGTACTTATATTTAGACAATTCATAAACAAATGTATCTCCTTCCTCTATCCTATCTCCATACTTATTTACATAAGTAATAGGTTCTTTTTTTGGAGGATGAACAGATAACATTAGTCTTCTATAATAGTATCAGGTTCAATTTCAAAAGAGGGAGTAAATACTACTTCCACATTCTTTAATTTAACCTCTTTGTCAACATTACCACAAATGAGGCAAGTATATTTGCCGTCTTTAGTAAGAGAATGGCGAGTTACTTTACCGCATTTCTTACATTTGATTTCCAAGATTGCCGGATTCTTTTTCATATATTTTAAATATTTTGTTGATTTCTCTATGGACAGTTCCATTGCATTTTACGTCGTAAGAACAATTCCAGCTTCCCTGTTTAAGATGTTCGTAATACCATTCTTTGATATTAAGATAGGGAATATGACCAATAGATGTTCCCTTATCCTTCATCTCTTCTCGATAACTTCCGGTATTAATTCTGTATTTTCCTACTTTAATAGAAATATGACTAACTGTTCCGCAACAATTATTTAACATATTATTGTGGCATTCTTTTGTATTTATGTCATATCCATGAAAAATTACGTCATACTTTATATTGTATTTAGATAGATTTTCAGATATACAATAAGCTACAAAACCACAACCTCCGTTATTAATGTTACAAGAATTTTCCAGGGAATAACATAGTTTATTTAATCGCTCTACTAATCTAGCAAGGGACTCTTTGTTTTTCTTTCTGCCGAACATAAATTATTTAATTTATCTATTCCTTCTTTATACTCTTCTAGATATGTTTCTAGAGTAATAGCATCTTTGCCATGTTTATGAATTATTCTATAGTTTATTATTCTACGAATAGCAGAATCTAAAGATAATCCATAACCCACATTTTTTAGTTCTTGTCTCGATTCTTTACCTTTAACTCCTTTTATAGTTACAAGTAATTCCAAATCCCAACAATTACTAGCATTGTTTAATGAAGGAGACAATCTGAAATCATCTCCTTCAATGGTCATATATTACAAACATAATTAAAATAAATATTAAAAAATACGATTTAATACCTATTAACTAAGTTAAATTATATTTCTTTTGTTAAAAATTTTAACACTTTTCCAAAAAACGTATTTTCCCTTGGAACTATTTTTAGACAATCTTCTGCTGCTACCATACTCACTTGTATAATCAGTATTACTATAGATGTAGCTAAATTAGCATAAGGGATTGTCCAAGCAAAAATTATTAGTAGTAATACCCACAAAGGTAGTTTCCAATACTCGGCTGATTCCTCTTCGTAATAATAAGAATCAGATTCTTTTGTGGATTTAAATAGAATTATACAAAGAATAAATAATGGTAATGATATTATATAACACAAAATCATTTTGCCAAATCTTTAGTTATAAACTTATAAATCCTTTTAAGGATATGCTTATCAGAAAGTTGAATTTCAGTAACTTCATATATAGCACAGGTACTCATTCCTAACCAAAATGCTATGGCTATACATCCTCCTGGTATAATAATGAAAAGTCCTATTAGGATAGCTTCCCATAAAGGTAGTGGACATTTCTTTTTATCATAATGTCCACTATCATAGTTATATTTTTTGGTATAAGAATTACTTCTTATAGTATAATATACCCAGTAACACAGGATATTAATTAAGATAATAATAATCATTGTTACTTAGAGGGAATATAAATTGCTGAACTATTACCTGCCATAGTAACAGGAAGTTTACCATCCCATTTATCAATCCACATCTTCTTCAACATCTTTTCATCAAGAGTCTGAACCTGTAGACGATAAGCTTCTGCTGCTGC
>AUXO011914950.1_pt1 | contig 17126 bp, 13 predicted proteins | sample 768731 | NCBI WGS metagenome assembly AUXO01 (sample SAMN02715735, study PRJNA202380) | gut metagenome | biome: sheep rumen | host: Ovis aries | place: New Zealand: Palmerston North
TGCATATTTACCATTGATTTTATCGTTCCCGAAAATGCAAAGTCGGGCGACCTTTATCCGATAGGGCTTGCCTATATGGATGACGGCATTGCGGCAGATTGTTTTATAAATCTAAAGAAGGACGATGCAGGCAGAAAACAGATGGCTTATCTTTTCCAAAAGGGTATTTACAACGGCTATATAAAGATACTTTAGTATGGTGTCAAAATAAAAAGGCTGGTGCAGAGCAATTTGCATCAGCCTTGTATTTTTATTCAATATCTTAACTCGCAGCGCTATGATGTCCCCAAGGGATCATTGCCATAAACCGGTTATCACCCAGTCGTTTTCTTCAAGCTCGTAAGGCGTGTGACAGAACGGACAGGCTTTCACATTATGTGCATCAAAGCTTGCACCGCAGGACGGACAGCTTACAGCGGAAAAAGAAAACCCAAGCTCGGTAGGCTTTTTCAGCCGCTTTCTCATGCTCATACGGAACTTGTCGCACTTGAGTACTATCTTGCCCTTTTTGTTGAAATGCAGACAGTCGAGAAACAGCGTAACATCAACATCGCACACATCGCCGTTTATCTCACATCTGTTCACATTCAGGTTGTATATATCCGCCTCGATTATATCAGCCGCTTTTTCGGGGCACTCACACTTGCAGCAGGCAAGCTGTGTCGGGTCGCTGCTGTAAACAGCCATACGAAACAGCGCTATCGCTTTGTCGCGGAAATACTCGCCCGAAAATTCGGGGTCGTGCTTTTTTATCTTGTTAAGGCGGTAAAGCGTCGTTACCGTTCCGCTGCCGCCCCTTGCAGTCTTGCCTATAAGAACGAAAGTCTCAAACAGCTTTTTCATGCAAAACAGAATAAAGCCGACAATACCGCCCGCAACGACAGCGCCTAATATCTTCTCCACTATATTGCCGTTACCGATAGCAGCCGAAAGTATAACCATTGGGATAATGCACGCCGCCATAAATATCGCTGCCTCACGTTTATTCTTATTATAGCGATCTGTCCTGTCCTCATGCCTTGTGATAAAAAAGTTGCTGACCTTGGGGTAAAGCTCGCTCATAACGAACTTTGTACCGCAGTATTCGCATCCGTCTTCAAGCTCACCCAGCGTCGACGCCGCACCGCAGTGCGGACAGCACAGCGGCATACTCTTGTCGGGCTGCGTGCCGCCCTTTAAGTCCTGTATCACCGCAGTAAGACCTATCTCATTGGTGTCCTTGTACGCCTGATACTGCTTGCTGCCTATGCTTCTTGTCATGTTCAGATTTCCGCTGACTATGCTGTTGGCAAACACCCTGTCGCTGTACGTAATGCCTGCCGAATCGTCCTTGTCCGCACCCGACCTTTTCATCGTACACTGCATATCAAGCCCCAGTGAGTTGATCTTCTGCCGCTGCAGCTCCAGAGCAAAGCGCAGGTCCTGACTTGCAAGCTGCGGCAGCTCTCCGCCGTTGTACCAGCCCGAAAGCTGCTCTACGAACCTTTTATAAGGCTCTTTCTGTGCAGATGCGTCCGTAATATTCATACCCAAGATATCCATACATTCTTCCTCTTTTCTTATCAAGGTCGGTGACCGCTCGATAAAAAAGCAACACAAAAAGCCCGATATATCAGTTTTTTTATGCGTCTGCAAGCAGTACCTTTGACGGCTGAGACTTGAAACTTCATATAAAATGAATGCGAGTGTAAACCGTGCTTTTGCACGCTCAGGACTTGAACCTGCGCGGTGTTGCCAATAGAACCTAATGGCAGCATAACTACATTGGTATAAATTATTCGCCGTAGATACGCCGTTTTCGTGACTTTATTATAACTCACAGGAGTGAAAAAGTCAAGTGGTTTTTCATTTTTTCAAATGAGCTTGAATAATATACTCATCTGCATTAGCCTTGAACTTCCTCAGTCCCTTACCTCTAAAATCTTTCCCTTAAAACATATGGCATCTTAAGGGAAACTTCAAACCGTTAAGGGCAAACATTCCCGTTCAGAATATCCAGGAAACACTTATCAAGCGGCTCCCAGCTCGGTTTTTCTGCCTTGGAATAGTCAGCAATAACCTTTTCAATCTCAGCTATGCTGCTCTCAAAATACCGTATCACTTTGTCATTTTTGGGCTGTGTTCCAAGTTCCGATGTAGCCATTTTCGCTTTGAGAATTTCATCAACAAAAGGCTTCATTGAGCTTTCGAGTTCTGTCTCAACAAGCTTGCTGAAAAGCATCGGCGGTGGTTTGCCGTTGTCGATTATATATCTGCAGGCAAGCAGCGGTCTCAGAACATAGAAATACTTTTTAAGTTTGACCTGTTCGCCTTTAAAATATGCATGATAATTCGTCTTTGCCATACTCAGATAGTGATAAAGGCCCGCTTTCACCTGAAAGTAACTGCCTATCACTTTGCTGACAGCTGACCAGTCATCAGTAGTCTTGTAAATTATCGGCGAGCTGCTCCATTCAAACACGGTCGGGTTTGATTTATAAAGTAGCCTGAGCATTTTCTGAATATCCCAGCCGTTGATGTCAAGCGTATCGTCAAGCTGCCACTCAATAACATCACGAGTGCTTTCGAGTTTCAGATAATAGTCTTTCGGACGCACATAGATAAACCTGACATCGTAATCGCTGTCAGGCGATTCAAAGCCCCACGCACGACTGCCCGATTCAACACAGTGCAGAATCCGAACATTTTCCCTCTGCTCTATCTCGTTCAGTTTTTCAGAAATAACAGTCTTTATATCCATAATTTCACCAACTTTATCTTGAATATTTCTCGATATCCTCGTCGCTTATGCTCTGCCCGATGTCCCAGTCCATCTTATACGCCAGCGTGTCGGGTATCCTGACTTCCCTGCCGTCATCAAGCGTGAGGGTGACCAGCGGCTCCTCGCCTGGCATAAAGCCCTCGCAGCCGTTGTCCGGCTCGATAAGGTCAACAATTTTTCTAAACATAGTGATGTTCCTCCTATATAGGACTTAAAAGGGAATATATTATTCCCGAAATCAAAGACTATAATAATACTTTTTAATCTTGGAAGCCATTAGTTTTCTTCTTTTTAAAAGGAACTCATCATAATCCGCTTCTGTCATGTTTATTATGCTATGTGGAATACAATTGGTATCGAGATTATTCCAAAAGTCATTTTCATTTGTAATGGTTCCAACTGTTATTTTCCCACTTTTACACTGGACGAGGGCATCAGAAAAATACTCATTGGGAGCTTTCTTTCCAATAGAAATATTAACACCGGTATCCAAGAAAGCATAGTTTGCAACTTGATTATATTTCTGTTTTTCAGTTACACCATTCTTTTTGAGATACTCCTTCGGGAAAATATGATGAACATCACCTGCCACAGTAATCAAATCTGAAACCTTTGAACTGTTTGAAAGCAACGACCTATCACCTAAGAACACCTGTGCTGCAAGATATGTATTCAGAAACGGACTTGAAACTGATGAAGTTTCTAAGCTTTGAATCAAACCAACATTCCAAAAAGCATCAGACAACAGAGCCCTTTCATTTTCATCAAGGAAGGACTTAAATCCTTTTGAAGATATGCCTCGAAGATCTCTATCCATTTGTGACTCCGGAGAACTAACATATCTTCCTGTCAATGTTGATAGAACAAACCAACGTTGAATATAGTGTTTGATCTCAATTTTAGAAATACTGCTATCTTGTTGTAAAAGCAAATAAAGTGTATAAGCAAAATCAAGAGTCATTTTAGAATTAAGCAGTTTTGGCCTTATAAAACCAGCAGATTTAATAGCTAATACAAACTGCTCAAAATTATACTGATTCATGAAATTCTTTACGCCTTTTTCGAGCTTTGAAAAACTATCTTCTGCAATTTCTTCTTTGTAGCTTCTATCTAAAAAGTCACGACCTGAAAGCAAACTAACCAAATCACCAAGTCTGCCTCTACCAAAAACATGCATAAACGAGACCCTGAGCATATCGTTGTAGTCTGGATCATAAATATCCTCATGATCATCTTTAAGCCAATGAAGCTTCTTGGCATAATCAGTACTCATGAAATCTTTATCTCCATCCGACAACTGTCCATAAAACGCTGGATCGACAGCAAGATGACAAAAGTAATCAATCGCTTTACGCAAGGTATTACCACCATACTTTTCATCTGCAGCAATTTTAGACATTGCAAAGTCTGCTTCATTAAGCCTTTTACCCTGTGAATTGATACGAACAAATATCTCTGTTACTTCACTAATATCGAGCTGTGGTACAAGCATAATAGCACCTATCTGACAGCTTTTAATGTTAAGCAGCTGAGTTACCCGTTGATTAACTTCTTTTTTTGAAACACCTGGGTTCTTTTCAGCATAATTATCAACGAACTCATAGCTATCAAAATCAGGCTTGAACACCACAGAAATATCAGGAATCCAGAATGAGCTTTTTTCATGTGCTGGCGTAGTAACAGCAAATCTTTCTTCATCATCAGCTGCACGTGGATTAAATGCAATCCTGATAGTTTTTTCTTCATAATCTTCAGTAAGAATTTTATGGCCTGAAATAGCTGTCATCATTGCTGTTATTCTTTGCTGTCCATCAATCAATACCTTTTTTCCAACAGCAGATTGTCCACTCTTCAGTTTGACATTGGGGTTCTGCCATATAATAAGATAGCCCGTAGGATAACCGTTATATAAAGAATCCACAAGATCACGAACCTGACGACCTTTCCATACAAATGGTCGCTGAATCTCTGGAATAGCTATGTCTCCGGCTTCTATATACCCGAGGACTGAACTAACAGAGAAATTTGTAACTGTATACTTATCATATGTAGCGCTCATAATTTCACCTACCAAGATTTTTTACAATTCCTTTTGTCTTTTCATTATGCAACAGCATTGTGATTAATTAACTCTATAGTTTTCATAATCCCTTGCCAAATACGAATATCAGTAAATACCTCTACTATACTACCTTGATCCGTAAATGGAGACTCCTGCATAACAGTCATATCCTGCATCATTCCATTTTGAACAATGTATTCAATGATCTGATTTACAAAATAGATCTGCCTGCTGTCAAGGTTTGAATTGTTAAGGAACTCTGAGAATGCTTCCTTTGCTGCATTCATATCAAGACCAACAATGCTTCTCACAAATTCTCCCAATGGCTTATCACCATATTCATTTACATAATCCTGCTGCGTTCCAATTTCGTTCCACAAAATTAGTTCAAGCTGCGATATATCATCGCTTGAAAGTGGCTTGTTGGTCTTCAGTTTTGCTATTACTTTATTATCCTGATGTGTACGGATATAATTCTCCGCCTTTGCTTTATAGTTAAGCAGGTCATCATTTTCCAGTTCCGATTCATTCCAATCCATGCTTAATATCTCATCATCAAAATTAGTTTCATAAATAACTACACCGATGGGAATATACTTTATCAATCCACGCAGTTTTTCTCGAATATCCTCAAGTTCTTCAACGCCGGCGTTATCAACAAAATCTGTGTTAAGTATTTTTTCGATTGTATCCTTTTGTGCTGCTATTTCAGGGATGTTTCCTATGTTCGATAAAGCTGATACTTTTCTGAACAAATCCGACTTTGCGCGTGAGCGTTTTTTTCCGGCAAGCAAAGCAAGCTCCATTCCATATATCAAAGCATCAAAACGGACAGCCTTTGAATCGTTATCATAAGGCAAAATCAATGGTGCTATCTCATTAGAAACAATCAATGTATCTTCAAAAATAATCGTATCATAACTATGTTCATTAGAGTACAATTCGACATATCTAAGGTGCTGTTTAACTGCAAAGTTCTCTCGATTAAGTTCTTTTACTCTTTCAACCATATCCTGAACAAGAGTTTTTCTATAACCGATATAATACTCTGTTTGATAAGCTATATCTTGCAGCTTATAAGCAATTTGGAACTTAAGCGAATACACAGCTCCCTGCAAGCAAATAAGATTAGGCGTCGGCATACCCTTGTTCATTCTGAAGAACTCAAAGTTTCCGCAGAAATCAAAAATATAAAATTTACTCTTATCAACGCCATCAATAAGAGCTGGACATAAACGAGTTCCTCGACCAATCATCTGCCAGAATTTCGCCTTACTCATTACTTTTTTAAAGAAAACAAGATTGAGTATTTCAGGAACATCGATGCCTGTATCAAGCATATCCACTGATATTGCTATCTGCGGCATCTTATCTGGATTAGAAAACTCATCTATTGCAGACTGTGCATAGTTTATCTTATTATCGATTACTTTTGCAAAATCAACCAAATGAGGGTACTCGGCGTTAAAGATTTCATATATCTCTTCAGCGTGCCTATGATTAGCAGCAAAAATAATAGTCTTTCCTATTTTCTGACCATAATCGATTTTGAGACCGTTGGTCATAAGTATATTCAACGCTTCTCTAATAGTGTCCTTATTGAATATCCAATTGTTCAACGCAGACGAAGCTATTCTTTCAGGCAACTCTCCGTCCTCGTTTGAAAAAGTATCCTCATACTCATCTTTGTCTTGCTCTGAAAGCTCATCATAAACAATACCTTCAGATAAGAACTTCAGTCTTGTTTCAACAGATATAAAATCAACAAGGTATCCATCTTTAACTGCCTGTGCAAGCTCATAACCATATGTCGGCTTACCATTTGCTGTTTCAAATATCTCATAAGTATTTTTATCTATATCTTCTTTTGGAGTTGCCGTCAGACCTACAAGTGGAGCATCAAAATATGTAAAAATATCTCTATACTTGTTATATATTGATCTGTGAGCCTCATCACATATTATCAGATCAAAATGTCCACAAGTAAACAGTTTACCCTTCTCATCATGAACTTGGTCAATGCAATTCATCATTGTCGGATATGTAGAAAAAACACAGTGGGCATTATAGTTATCTCTTTCCTCACATAGATTAGTGACAGAAAGATTAGGGAGAAGATTAACAAAAGCTCTCTTTGCTTGAGTAACAAGAGCGTTTCTATCTGCAAGAAATAGTATGTTCTTTACCCAACCTTTCTTTATCAATACATCACATAACCCTGCCACAGTTCTCGTCTTACCTGATCCTGTAGCCATTACAAGCAAAGCTTTGCGCCGATTCTTATTACCAAACTCATTACAAACAGCTTTGATAGCAGCTTCCTGATAATATCTACCGGCAATATCCTTGTCTACAATTATACTTTCAAGACTCTCACGCATCTTGAATAGATTTAACATCTTTTCGAGATCACGTTTTGAATAAATATTTGACACACGACGCTCAGGATAGCAACTATCAACAATTCGGTTATCAAATCCGTTTGATAGGAAAATAACAGGGCGTCTGCCATACTTATTCTCAAGGATATCAGCATACAATTTTGCTTGCTGTCGCCCTTTAGATACATCAACACAAGTACGTTTAGCTTCAATTACAGCAAGAGGTAACCCATCGTCACCATATAGGACGTAGTCAGCATATCCTACCTCTGATCTATTAGGCATGCCTGGTAGTTCTACCTCATTGATCCAGTCCCTGCCTTCAATCCAACCAGCATCACGAAGCATAGAATCGATATACAACTTTCGAGTTGAATACTCCGAAATCTCCAATGGTCTGTTAACATATGTCTGCTGCCTTGAAGCTCTATTAGCGGTAAGTTCTTCACGCAGCCTCTGGTTCTCGTCAATAAGAGACTGAATATCAATAGTTGTTGTTTCAGGAACAACAGTCTCTCCGTGAGAAAGACACAGCTGTTTATCAAACTGCGTTTCCGAATAATTGCTGCCATAACAATATGCCACAAAATCAAGGAACACAAAAAGGTTCTCAAGGCACAGCAATGCCTCATCTTGTGTGAAACCAAGTGACTCATGAATAGCTTTATTCCCGCATTTGCGAATATAGTCCAACCTGCGCCAAATATCCTCGCCAATTATCTGTCTGAAATCATCATTATTGATAAGATTCAGAAGTCTGTCATCAAAAGGTTTCTCAAGTTCTGAATCTACCGAGTACATCCACTTGACTGCGTTCTCCATTGCACTTCGACAAGTCTGAATGCACATATTCACATCGATATTCAGCGCCATTTCAGCAGCAGTGGCGATGTCGGAAAAGGCTGAAAAACGTGACTCGTCTTTCAGAAAGTCAAAATTGGTCATAAGATTTCTCCTTTCAGTGCTCATCAATCCTCTTAATACAACCTCTTTATACCAATGATTAATCTAATGGGATTGTTATGGTAGGTTTTACAAGTATTGATTTATAATTACTCATTTGTTCTTTTGTATTCCGTACAACACAGTCAAACAAAGTCATCTTGTTCTGATCATTATTCGTTGGCCAACGACAGCTAAATCCTTCTGGCAAATTCAAATTTAAAAAATCATCTATCGTTAATTTCACCGCTATATCCCTAATGCTGCCAATATTAAATATTTCTTTTTCCGATGAACAATTCAAACTCAATGCATCCATCGCGTTTTTTCCTCTTGCAAATGGATTGTGTTCAAGTTCACAAACTGCTATTCTCAGTTCTTTTTGATAACGATAAAAATTGCCTTTTGAAAAAAGCGGATTAATACTCTTTGTTTTGGAAAAATCATAAAATGATACCCTATCTACAAAAAATAAATTCTTATCCCACTTCTCAATTACTTTTATTGCAAGTCTTCTAAGGAACTCACAGAAATCACATATGATTACAGCCGAATCTCCAAATTCTTTTATTCTAGGGTTCGGCTTTATTAAGAAATTAGTCTGCGGATTGTATTCCAAACAGTACAAGCTGAAAATTTTAAAAAACTGTATATCTCCGCAATCAATATAGCGTAAGTTTTTTGCTAACTTCTTAAAATTCGGATCAGCACCCCGCATAAACTCTGAATCATCAACTGATTTGAAAACAAATGAGGTTCCTTCAAAATTATCCCCACGATAATAATTATTTAGCTGCTTATCATTGAGTTTATCGGCACGGCCCCAACTTCCAAATTCTCGCAGTGGACGCATAAATACCTCACCATCAAGCAGTTTTTCAGCCCACTGATTATCCGTTATTTTTGCAGGTGTAAATAGAACCATAGTTCACTCCTTTATACGAATACTTCTATTATCTGCCAGTAAAAAGCGCTTTTTATTTAACATATGCCTGAGCAACTACAAATTCGGGTTTGCATATTGTTCAAATGGCTAAACTTGGAGAAATCTGTGAAATAGTTTCTGGCTCTACTCCTAAAACAGGAATAGAAGAATACTGGAATGGTTGCTTATGTTGGATTACTCCTGCTGAAATATCTGATGATGATATTATTATTACAGATACAGATAGAAAGATTAGTGAATCGGGTGCTAAAAGCTGTTCATTAACATTAATGCCAGTTGGCACTGTCCTGTTATCTTCACGGGCTCCAATAGGAAAAGTTGCTATAACTGGTGCAGAAATGTACTGTAACCAAGGGTTTAAAAACCTTATTTGCTCTGATAATATCAACAACAAATATCTGTTTTGGTTCTTAAAGCATAATAAAGACTATTTGAATTCATTAGGTAGAGGTGCAACATTTAAGGAAATATCAAAGAAAATTGTTTCTGACATAGAAATTCCACTTCCATCACTTAAAATACAATATGAAATTGCCTCCACCCTCGACAAACTCCAATCCATAATCAATCACCGCAAGCATCAACTCGCCAAGCTGGACGAGCTTGTCAAAGCCCGATTTGTCGAGATGTTTGGGGATCCATCAACCAACCCTAATGGCTATCCGATTAAGGCAATGTCAGAAATTGCAGAATATTGGAATGGTCTAACATATAAACCGGAAGATGTATCCGAAGAGGGTACGATAGTATTACGGTCGAGTAATATCCAGAATATGCAGCTGGATTTTGCAGATACTGTCAGAGTAAACAGCAAAATCGGCGATAAAAAATATGTTCATGATAATGATATACTTATGTGTTCAAGAAATGGAAGTGCTAAACTTGTAGGTAAAGTTGCTTTGATTCATAATCTTACTGAACCTATGAGTTTTGGGGCATTTATGATGATTATCAGAAGTCAGTATTATCCGTATCTAATGACGTATTTTCAGCTTCCGGCTTTTCGTTCTCAAATTACGACAGGAGCAACCACAACGATAAATCAAATAACTGGGAACATGATGAATAAGGTTATGCTCCCCGTGCCTGATATGAGCGTGGTGAATAAGTTCGCCACCTTTATAGCCCAGATCGACAAATCAAAATTTGATGATTAGCCGAGAATCTTTTGGTGCGAATTCTTCACATTAGTCTGATTTACCATCGCATACTGCATGGTTGTATCAATTTGCGAATGTCCTAATATCTTTTGCACCTGCTCTATTGGCATTCCTTTATCTATCGCTCTTGTAGCCATAGTTCTTCTGAACTTGTGCGGGTGAATTCTGTCAAGATTAACGCTCCGCCCAAGCTCTCTCATTCTGATTTCAACTCCGCTGATCATCAGCCTTTTGTGCGGCGCATTCAGCGTCACAAACAGTGCAGCACTGGTATCAGTTCGACTGCTGATATATTCTTTCAGATGGACTTTTGCTTTTGCATCAAAGTACACTCGCCGCTCTTTTCCGCCCTTACCGTGAACTACGCATTCACGTCGTTCCAGATCGATGTCGTCGATATTCAGATTCACAAGCTCACCAACACGCATTCCCGTTGAGTAAAGTAAATCTATTATCGCAAGATCACGGCATTCCAAGCAGTTGTCCCTCAGTTTTTCAATGGCTTCATCAGAAATAACTGTTTTAACGACTTTCTTTGTTTTGATCTTATGTATGCGCTTCATTGGGCTTTTGAGAATATAATCCTCCTCTTCAAGCCACGAGAAAAAGCTTGATATATTACGGCGGATATTGTTGACCGTGACATTTGAGCAGTTGTTGATCTTTTGATAATCAGCAAGATATTCACGCATATCCTCGGTAGTTATTTTTCTTACCGGCTGGTCAGTTCTGCCGATCATATGGGATATTGTTTTACTGTAGTAGTCAATTGTCCGGTCAGAACAGCCCTCTATCTTCTTCGCATCAAGGAACATTTTCAGATAGTCTTCGTTGCTGATATCAGCTTTTTCGGGGGTGTTCTGTGAAAATGCCTTCAGCATTACCTCTTGCAGCTTTTTCATCTGGCTAATGTTCAGATAGTCAGCCATTTCGTTAAGGATCGCTACGATTTTTTCTTCCATGTTGGTATACCTCTTTCTTTAAAAGTGTACCAACATCCCTACGACCTATATATTAATTATCAAATAACGTGTAATAATCCATGTTCTTAGAAAAGAATGGATAATTCCCAGTTATAATCTCTGATTCATCCAGTTGAATCGGTGACACATTTCTATCTACGACATCCATAACCCACCATGTTTCATTTGAAAAAGGGAAAATGACATATATATTCTTGAATTTTCCTTGATCTACATAATCATATTGTAATGAATCATAAATGCCTTGATGGCAGAGGTTGAACAGATCAGCTGACATAGAACCGTTATCAGTATTTTTATCTTCGTTAAAATCAAGAAGGCAAAGAACACATAGTGAAATGTCATTAACTGAATAATTCTTCTTCATTTTAGAATCAAGGCTTTCCTGAATACATTTCCATGCGTCTATAACTACATTCGTAGAATTATATGTGACTTTTTGAAGTTTTCTAATTAGATTGTTCTTGCCTCTATCCGAAGCGAGAGTAAATTCATAATATTGGTTGTTTACGATATAATCCGGAATAAACTGATTTGGATCCCCTTGTTTCCACTTTTCAAGATCGATACCAAGATATTTCGACATTATAAATGCAATAAAAGGCTCACTAACCGCTTTATCAGCAAACTTGTTAGGAAAATACGAAAAGATAGAATCCATACTCCTCACCCAAAATACTCCTGCATCAAGCTATCAAACAACAACTGCGCCTCATCAAGTGCTTTCTGCACGACAACTTTTGATTTGTCGATTTGATTTCTAAACTCAAGAAATTCATTTTGAATTTCAACTGGTGGAATAATTAATGGCATTGTTTCTATTCTAAAGATTGCAAGTTTGGGTACTCCAACTACCATTTTTCTTTCAAGAATTAATTCTTGTATTCCTGGAGAATTCATATACATAGCAATGAATTGTCCTACAAAACAGTTGGTTTTTGGGACAAGCTTAACAGCATTCTCTGTTAAATTTGCCCCATCATACTTTTGTGGAATAACTCCAGCCATACCAAGATTAACTCCAACATTGGTAAGATATATATCACCTGATGCAACGGTATATCGTTTTATATACTCATATACTTCTTCAGAAATATAATGAATATCATCATCAAGTATTGTTTCGTTCTTCATGTCAGATGCTCTAAGATAAGGGTGATTTGTCTTTTCTTTCGAGTAAGACATTCCTTTAGGAATTCTTTTTCCACCTTTAACTTCAAAGAAATCTGATAATGTACCCACTCTCCACCCTTTTGAATTAAGTTTTACATCCCCAAACATCTCGACAAATCGGGCTTTGACAAGCTCATCAAGCTTGGCGAGCTGCTGCTTTCTGTTGGCGATGATGGAATGGAGTTTGTCGAGGGTGGTAGTTATTATCTCTTGTCTATTTATATCATAAAGATTAAAGGTATACTTTTTTATATTTGGAACTGTCAACTGCGGAATAGATGTACCGCTTGATTTAGGTTTATAATGCCTAAGAGCGTAGTACAAATAGCTTAATGTTATTTTTGTTCTGTTTGGAACAACAGTAATAAGCCTTACTACGGGAAGGAATGGCTCTGTACGAATAGCAGAATAGCCTATTGTACCTCTTGCAGCGACAGTAACAGCATTATCAAACTCTCTTGCTCTATCTGTATATCCATAGAGTCCTTGATTTGCTTCGGCATTTGCATATATAGGAATATTATAGATGTCTGTTTTTGTATCTGAAAATCTATCTTTGGGTACATCTCCACCAGCATAAATACGCTCGCAAACATCATCAAGTTTTACAACCATATAACATCTTCAAACCCGAATTTGTAGGGGTTTGTTTTCCTTTCATTTTATTGTTTGAGCATTGCTTTCAGCTCTGCCATTTCGGCTGCAACCTGCTCATTCAGGCTCTCCAGCTCCGCCATTATCTCCTCGGTCGGCGGGTACTCCACAGCCACATATTCAGTCTTTTTATACTTATTTATCGACAGGTCATAGTCGTTGTCCACGATTTCCTGCTTCGGCACAAAGAAGCTCTGCTCGGTGCGTTCCCTGTCTTTTTCTGCATCAAGATTTCTGAAACGGCTTATAATATCGGGAATATCATTCTCTACAACAGGTGAGCGTTTATCGTCAAGCGAAAGTCCGTCCGCTCTCATATCATAGAACCACACATTATCAGTTCCGCCGTGACCTGTTTTTGTGAAGATAAGAATCGCTGTCGATACACCTGCATATGGCTTAAACACTCCGCTTGGCATCGAAATGACAGCTTCAAGGCGATTGTGGTCAATGAGTTCCTTTCGTATGTCCTTGTGAGCCTTTGACGAGCCGAAAAGCACACCGTCAGGAACGATACATGCACAGCGTCCACCGACTTTGAGCATACGCAGAAACAGCGTAATAAAAAGCAGTTCCGTCTTTTTTGTTTTGCAAACTCTGAGCAGATCGGCTGAAACGATATCAGCGTCCAGACTGCCCTTAAAAGGCGGATTTGCAAGTATCAGCGTATATTTATCCTTATAAGGATTCTGATCTGAAAGACTATCACGATACTCTATGCTGGGATTGTCAACACCATGTGTCATCATGTTCATTGCACCAATACGCAGCATTGTCCTGTCCATGTCAAAGCCTGTGAACATATCGTTCATATAGTGATCCTTGATCTGCTTATTGTAGAAGATCTCTTCCTTTCGATTTGCCCTCAGCCACTCTCCTGCTGCAACAAGAAAACCGGATGTTCCGCACGCAGGATCACAGATAAACTCATTTGCAGCTGGCTGCATAAGCTCGACCATCATCTTGATGATATGCCTCGGCGTTCTAAACTGCCCATTTACTCCTGCATTTGATAGCTTTGAAAGTAGATGTTCATAGATATCTCCTCTGGTATCTGAGTTTATATCCTTTTTTGAATGCTCGAATATCTCATCAAGCTGATCTACGACCTTTGATAACATCTGAGGAGTTGGCACCTTAAATATAGCATCAGACATATACTTGGTATACGTACTCTGCTTGTTTCCGTGTAGGTCTTTAATAAATGGAAAAACAAACTCCTGCATATTATTATACATCATCTGTGCAGAGAAATCATGAAAGACAGACCACTTCAGTTTCTTTCCCTCTATCGTTCTTCCTCCGACTGAAACTTCTCCGTCATAAATAGACTTATATGGAATATTAAGCATAATGTTTTCTTTTCTCTTGATATTATCCTTTTCATCAAGATCATGAATGAACATAAGATATGTGATTTGCTCAATAACATCCAGCGGATTTGTTAAACCGCCAGTCCAGAATGTTTCCCAAAGTTTATCTATCTTGTTCTTAAGTTCAGTTGTAAGCATATTTAGCCTCCTGCAACGGATTAATTAGTTTTCATTTAATTATACCACACTTTGACAAATAAATCAACATTTTTTGTGCAATTTCGCCTAAATTGGAAATGGATCTTTATTCTTAATCATTTCAACGTCGGATTTGACGGTACATACATCTGGTTCCTGAACGAGGACTACTATGTCTGATCGTTCAGGTTTCTTTTTTCTGCCATCCTCCTCGCACACCTCCAGCGCAGCAGGTCGCTGTTGTCGTTGTACATCTCGTGCAGCTTTTCTATCGAGTTCGCCGCCGACTTCATCACCGCATCACGGGATATCATCATAATCATCCCTATGTCCTCGGCTTTCATCTGTCTGTAACCGAAAACTCCGTATAGCCTGCCGAGGATAGCTCTGTCCTTTGGCGAAAGCCTGTCAAACAGCACCTTTGCATACTCAATACATATATTACGGTCAGCAAGCACATCTGTCCTCGTTGTGCCAAGGTCAATAGTCTCCTCACTGATCTCATCAATATCTGCATCTTCATCGGTGGGTGCTATGCTGTATCGGCGGATAGGAAAAATGATATAATCTCTTGCAAGGCTCTCGCTGATACCGAGCTGCTCTGCGATCTCACTGACCTCAATGCCCTCACCAGCAAGCCTTTTGCATTTTATAATACGCAGGTATATCTTTCCGTTCTTCCCTATCCTGTCCATACCGATGTGTTCGAGCATTGCGTACTTCAGGTGCGGTGTGAGGTATGTCCGCAGCTTTGCTTTTTGCGAGTCGTAACCGCCCGCTCTTATCCGCTGTACAAACTCAAATGATGCGACCTGAAAAAGCTCGTCCGCACTGTCGCTGCACGGGAAAAAGCTCGCATAACGCCAGGCTGTTATGTCCGCAAGCCTTTGTATATACTTTGTGTTCTGACTGTACAGCTCATCAAGGGCAAGCTTGTTGCCATTGCGATACTCTTCATATAACTCCTCGTTCGTCACAAACATGCCCCCTCTCTATCCAAATCCGCCGAACGAGCAAACAGGATGCCTCAAAGCCCGCAGATGCGAGGCTATTTTTGTTTGCTCGTTGTTTGCTGCGTTTGCTCTGTTTGCTGCTTCTGTGGTCTACCTCTGCTTCGTGATGTTATCCCGAGCCGTGCATACAGCTGTTTGCTTTGCAGCATTTTCTCAAACTCCTCGTTTGAAAATGCAGGCGTTGTTGTCGCTTTCAGATACAGCTCCTCCACAAGCTGCACAAGCCTCTGTTTCTGTTCGGGCGTGATGCTGCCCCGGGTGCAGGACTTGTTCAGCCTGTCAAGGCAGCGTTTGTAGCTTTGCACCTTCGGGTCTTCGCTCGGCTTTTCTTTCTCTCTGCGTTTGGCGTAAGCCATCTGCTTGCAGGTCCTGTTCGGGTTCTCGGGCGACGGCATATCGCAAAATCTCGTATGGTAGCCCTTTGTCATCAGAAAGTACCGCCCGCAGTGTTCGCACCTATGCGGCAGATGCCCTTTCATCACGCCCTTGACAAAGTCAGTTTTAATCAAACCCTGAAGGGTATCCATTCGTAAGAACTCAGCAAAATACCATTTGCCATCCTCTTTACTTACCGGTATATACTGAGTTATCATCGGTTCTCCAAGCTGGAATTCTCCTTCAAGTGGCAGGGCGAGCCTTTCTGTCGACCACTCCTCGTCATCAGGGAACATAAAATCCTGATACTGCTCACAAAAGTCACTTGCACTCAGCGAGTTATACATAGGACTCACCATAAGCTCGAGCTCATAAAAGCATTCGTGCATCACAACAATATCATAGATAGCCATATATATCATATTGAAATATGATTGATACGATGCCAGGGAACTCATATATTCATCAGATAAATATCTTGCTTTGTCAAGTAATACATTATCGATCTGCGGCATGCTGAAATGACCGAAAAGGACGCTGCCTATCTCCGTATTATGCAAAATTTCAAGTATGCTGCGAAGAAGATTATCTGTTTGTTTCAGATCGTCTGCAGTAGCCCAACGGTTAGGGGCAAAAATCGTCGTTATCGGTGGATCACAGGAAATATACGGGTACTTGCACTTATGTATAAGGGGCGATCTCTCAAGTGCAAACTGCAGATCCAGAAGTTCGTCTACAATCTCCTGAGGCGTATTCATAAGCATAACCGTCAGTTCACCGAGCAGCTGCTTTCTGCCCATTACAGTAACTTTATTGTCATTGATGATCATTAAATAAAGCCCCTGCACGACCTCACCTCCCATTATTCAATCTTTTTCACCATACATATTGTAGCATACAATTTTGTGTTTGCAGGGTAATTTTCTGTACAGTTGGCAGGCAATATGCTTGAAAAACTGTTCTTGTTTGCTGCTCGTTTGCTGGTTGTTTGCTGAATGTTTGCTTGACAAAAAGTTCGCAAAGCCCTTACCTTCGCTGAAAGTTGCCCTTGTTTGCTCGTTTGCTCAAATATCAGGTGCTGACTGCGGAAAGAAAAAAATGTCCTTACAAACGGTTTTTAAATGTCCTGCAAAACTATACACTTTGAAAATTTTTACCCATAATA
>AUXO011862246.1_pt1 | contig 17125 bp, 20 predicted proteins | sample 768731 | NCBI WGS metagenome assembly AUXO01 (sample SAMN02715735, study PRJNA202380) | gut metagenome | biome: sheep rumen | host: Ovis aries | place: New Zealand: Palmerston North
AATGGTAGCACATCGGTCTCCAAAACCGCCTGTGAGGGTTCGAATCCTTCTACCCCTGCCAATAAAAAGAAAGTTAACAATTTAGTTAACTTTCTTCTTTTATATCATTTATATATTTGAATTTTCTAATTTATATCATTTAGTTTATTCTAACAATTTCTTTATTTCCTCATTTTCTTTCATTCTTTGTGTTAAATAATGATATGCCATTTTATTTTCAGTAACAGCAATCTTCGCAATCTCTTCATTATCTCTTAATCTGAAACTAGCATATTTTACAATTATCCCTTTATTTGATACTGCTGCCTTTACAACTTCATAGTCATCACGAATTTTTTCACCAGCAAAATATAAAGCTTGTCCATATTTTTTAGCTGCTTCAAAAATAATATCTTTATCTTTCTTTAATAATTCTGAGGCGTAACATACTGTCCATGGTGATTGTTTTATAGCTAGCATCATTATCTCTTTATTGTTTTTTAGTCTATCACTTGCAAATTCCATTGCTTCGCCATCATTTTCTAGAGCTAGTTTTACTATTTCTTCATCATCTCTTAATTTTTCATCTGCCCATTCAAGTAATTTTCCTTTTTCAGAAACTGCTTTTTTTACATATTCTCTATTTTCCTTATTTTTCTTTATTTCTGTCACTTCAGGTTCTTCCATTTTTATCATTCCTCTTGATATATTTTTTTATATTCTTCATAGTCCATTAATATTTTTCTAACATAGTTTTTTGTTTCTTTATATGGTATATTCTCCCAATCAGAGCCATCATCCTTTATTATATCACTTTTTACCCAATTATCAACATTTCCGCTTCCAGCATTATATGCAGCAAGTGCTAAATTTATATTTTCATATTTCTTTAATAAACTGGAAATATATTTAGTACCTAATCTTATATTAATGTCTGGATCTAATATATCATCTTCATTAAATTCAATTTTAATAATGCTTGCAACCTCTTTTGCAGTAGGAACTATAAGTTGCATAAGACCTTTTGCACCTTTTTTTGAAGAAGCGTTTTCATTAAAGTTACTTTCTGCTTTTATAATTGCAAAAACTAAATATTTGTCTACTTTATATTCATCACTATATTTATTTACAATATCATAATAATCTATTGGATATATTTTTTTCATAATTTTATCTTTAAATATAAAATTAAAAAATACTATAAGAATCAATATTAGAAAAATAATATACTTAATTATTCTCTTCAATCTTGCTCTCCTCATTTCTTCTATTTTCAAGTAATTTATAAAAAATATTATATACTATCATAATTAATAAAATAATAAAAACAAAAATATAATCATATTTCCAACTCTCTTTTTCAAACATATATATACTATTTCCTATCTCTGATGCTAAGGTTATAAGTGTAAGATTTCTTATCATTTTTGGTTTTTGCCACATAATACTTGCAAATGGCCATATTAAATACCATTGTTGAAAATTAGATAAACTTATTAAAAAAATTATCAATGTAAAATTATATTTTCTTAATGTTTCTGTTAATCTAATTTTCTTTCTAAATAATAATTTTATGCAAAAAACAATATAGAAGAATGTAAATATAATAAATACAGAAACATGTAAAATATTTTTAAATTCATCCCAATCTATAAGCCCAAATATTTCATTGTCTGTATAACTAAAACTTAGTATTCCTGAATAAATAGATTTGCAATACCTAGTCGTTTGAGCTAAAACTGTCATCAAAACTGAGACATTTCTAAAATATAGTGTATATTGTAAAATAAATACTAACGCAAAAATAAATCCAAATTCAAGACATCTTATCATTCTTATTGTAATTTTTTCTTCATTTCTAAAATAATATAATATATATACTGGTAATAATAATACTGTATAATATTTTATTCCTGTTGCTAAACTTAAAATCATTATACTTGCTATTATATTCTTCTTTTTTAGCAAATAATAAATAGAAACCAATACTAAAAATACTGTAATAATATCAACATGTACATTTCCTATAAATTCCAAAAATACAAATGGATTTAATCCATATAAAACAACAAATTTTTTCTTTCCTGATATTCTATATATAATATAGCAATTTAGTAAATGAATTACTACATTAAATAATTTAAAAATTAATAAACATAAATTAATATTTTTAAAAGAAATCAATGTTAGTATTTTAAAAATAATTTGTGTAAGTGGTCCATACACAACTACTGTTTTTGCCCATACATTCATCGATCCCTGCAAAAATATTTCATCTTTTACTTCTTTTGTCTCAATATTATATATTTTTTCAGTATTATTTTCCATATACTCTTTCATTGTCACATAATATGGATTTTGATGGTATACAGAGTCTAATTCTCCAACTCCCATGTAATAAAAAATATCTGAAGATGTCCAAGGAAGCATTATTACAAATATTAATGAAATAGTTCCTATATATATTAATAATTTTTTCATATTATTAAAACTATTTGATTTTTTAAAAAATAATATATATATTACAAACATAGCAATATATAATAATAAATATACTGTGCTAGATAATGTTTTTAGTGATCCATTATTTATAAAAAAATTATAATAATTATTAAATCCTAGAACTGTCTTATTTTGAAATAAATATACAACTGATGGAATAACAAATCCTATAGATAATAATACAAATACTATTAATAATGCATTCTCCCTAAATATCTTCAACAATTTTTTCACCTTTGTTTTCTCCTTTATGTTTTATTTTTTTAATCATATTTTTTATTACTATTCTATATAATTATTACTTACATTCATACCAATTTTCTGCTTCAGAAACTTCAGCTATTAATGGAACTTTTAAACATGCTGCACTTTCCATACATTGTTTTAAAAGTTGTTTAACTTCTTCTGCTTCATCTTTTGGTACTTCAAGCATCATTTCATCATGAACTTGTAGAACAATTTTAGCTTTTAAATTTCGTTTCTTTATTTCATTGTATACTTTTATCATTGCAATTTTCATTATATCTGCAGCAGTTCCCTGAACAGGAGTATTCATTGCTGCTCTTTCTCCAAATTGTCTTACCATATAATTGTTAGATGAAAGTTCTTTTATTTCTCTTTTCCTATTAAATAATGTTTCAGAATATCCTTTTTCTTTAGCTGTAGCTACTGCTGTAGCCATAAACTTTCTAACTCCTGCATATTGTTCTAAATATTGCTCAATATATTCTTTTGCTTTTTTTCTAGATATTCCAAGCTGACCTGCTAAGCCAAAATCACTTATTCCATAAACTATTCCGAAATTAACAGCTTTTGCACTACTTCTTTGTTCCTTTGTCACTTCTTCTTGTGGTATTCCAAAAACTTTTGATGCTGCTTGTCTATGAATATCTTCTCCATTTTTAAATGCATTTATCATATGTTCATCTTCTGATAAATGAGCTAAAACTCTAAGCTCTATTTGTGAATAATCTGCATCTATATATACTTTTCCTAGATCTGGTTTAAATACTTTTCTTAATCTTTTTCCAAATTCTATTCTTGTTGGTATATTTTGAAGATTTGGTTCTGTTGAACTAATTCTTCCTGTTGCTGTAATTGTCTGATGGAAAAATGAATGAATTCTATTTGTTTTTGGATTAATAAATGGCTTTAATCCTTCTACATAGGTTGAATTTAATTTGGTAAGTTGCCTATAGTCTAATATTTTTTCTATAATTGGATGTTCTTCCCTTATTTTTTCTAAAACATCTACATCTGTAGAATATCCACTTTTAGTCTTTTTTACTACTGTCAGTTTTAATTTTTCAAATAATATTTCTCCTAATTGTTTAGGTGATTTTATATTAAACTCTTCTCCTGCTAAATCATATATTTCTTTAGTTAAAGAATCAATTCCTTCTTGAAGCATAATTCCAAAACTTTCTAGTTCTTTTCTATCTGCATACATTCCATTCCATTGCATATCTCCTAATACTTCAATAGTTGGCATATCTATTGTTTCAAATAGTTTTAATTCTTCTTTTTCTTCTAATTTCTTTTTAAGTACTTCAGAAAGTTTATACACACCATATGCATATAGAGAATTTCTATACATATCTATATCTTTTTTGTTTTCATCTTTTTCTTCTTGATCAAATAAAGTAATTTGTTTTGTTTCTTCTTCTATTCCTTGAGCTTTTAAATATTTTTCAGTATTTATATCTAGATAGTATTCCAATAATTTATCAATTGGATATTTTCCATCTGTTGGTTCTAATATATATGCTGCAACAGATATATCAAATTTTAAATTTTTTGGTGTAATCCCAAGTTCTTTTAATAGAATATATGAATAATTCATTTCATATCCATATTTTTCTATTGTTTCATTTTCAAATATATTTTTTAAAAATTCAAAACCAGGATTTTTTAAATAATATACTTCATTTGTCTCTTCATTATATATACTTATTGATACTAATTTTTGTTTTAATATTTTTTCTTCTGAATCATCTTTTTCTGTTCCTAAAAAATATATCAATTTATTTGTCTTTTTTAATAGATTTTCTACATCAGTTATCCCCATTTTTTCATTAATTGTGAATAACTCTTTTTCTTCTTTTATTAAATTAGTATTTGTTTCTTCACTTTCTAAATTAAATCTTTCAATATATCTTTTAAAATTCAAATTTTGAAAGATTTCTAGTACTTTTTTTCTGTCCCATTCTTCTACTTTTAAATTTTCTAATGTATCATCTAATGGTACATCTACATTTATTGTTCCTAATGTTTTTGAAAGTATTGCCATTTCTCTATTTGCAACAATTGACTCTTTTTGCTTTCCTTTTAAATCATCTTTTCCTTCATCTATTGCTTTATACATATTTTCTATTGTTCCATATTTTTGAATAAGTGAAATTGCACTTTTAGGTCCAATTCCAGGTACTCCAGGAATGTTATCTGATGAATCTCCTTGAAGCCCTTTAACTTCTATTAAAGCCTTTGGCTCTAAACCATATTCTTCCTTTACTTTTTTTCTATCATAATCTTCAGTTTCTGTTTTTCCTGCTTTTGTTCTTGGAATTCTTATTGTTACTTTATCTGTTGCTAGTTGAAATGTATCTCTATCTCCGGAAAGAATAACCACATCTAAACCTTCTTTTTCTCCATATTTTGCAAGAGTTCCTAGGATATCATCACCTTCATATCCTTCTTTTTCAACTATATCTATATTCATAGCATTTAGTACTTCTTTTATCATAGGCATTTGTTCAGCTAGTTCATTTGGCATTCCATGCCTATTTGCTTTGTATTCTGAATACATTTTGTGCCTTGCTGTTGGACCCTTTAAATCAAAAGAAACTGCCATATAGTCCGGATTCAAATCTTCTTGTATTTTAAACATTATACTTAAAAAACCATATACTGCATTTGTATATTTTCCATCTTTTGTCATAAGCATTTTACTTCCCATTATTCCATAAAAAGCTCTATTCATTATGCTATTCCCATCAATTAATAATAGTTTTTTCAAAATTCATTCCTCCTCAAAGTCATAAAAAAATTATTTATTATATTTAAATCCTGTACTAAATCTTAGTATTTTATTTAATACTCTTGTTTTTTCTTTTCCTTCTAACATTATTGGTTGATAATTATTTGTAGTTTTTACTCCTGATACAGATGCAGGTATAATTTTAATATTATCATCATTTTCTATTTTATCTTCTTTAATTGTAAATGTTTGTTGAAATATTACTGAATCTTTATCTTCTGGATTTGGATGTCCTCCAAAACAGAAATTTCCCATAGAATATACTATATATCTTTCTTTATATTTTTCTATTCCCTGTAATCTATGTGGATGGCTTCCAAGTACCAAGTCTACTCCATTATCTATAAGGTAATGCCCCATTTTTATTTGATGATTTCCTTGTTTATAGTTACCTTCTACTCCCCAATGCATTGATGCTATTATCAAATCGCATTTTTCATTATTTAAATATGCAATTGCATCATCGATATCATCATAATTTTTGCAGTCAATATCAGATAATGCAAAAAATCCTATTTTTATTCCATTTACTTCTTTTACTAAATACTTATCAAAACTATAATATGGCATATTTATACTATCTAATGCTTTTAATGTATCATTATATCCAATTTTTCCATAGTCATATGAATGATTATTTGCAAAACTAACTACATCAACATTTCCTGCTGGTAATATATTTTTATATTCTTCTGGTGCTGAAAAGTTAAATTCTTTTGGAACTTTTTTTGTATAACTTGTGAATGTTCCTTCAAGATTTACAATAGTTAAATCATCATCATAAAATTCATCTTTTACTTTTGCAAAATAATAATCATAATTTTTTTTATCTTCATCAAAATATGCATCAAATCTTGTTTTAGGTATATATCTTGTATCCCAACCTAATGTACAGTCTCCTACTGCAGAAATCTTTATAGTTCTAATTTTATTGATTTTCTCATTCTCTTCAATCTGATTATTTTCATTACTATTTTCTTTTCTATTTTCAACTATTTCACTTTTGTTTTCTTCCTCTTGATACTTATCTATACTAACAATGTTAGAAAATATTGTTGATACTTCTATACTTTTTCCTAAATATTTTTGATATATAATGAATCCACCTAAAACCAGTATTCCAAGTGATAAAATTGCAATAAATAGTATTCCTATTATTTTTAGTATTTTCTTCATCGTTTTCTCCAATTCTTATCCTTTAATTATTCTGCTTACATTATAAAAGAAAATAGATAAAATAACAAGCTTTAATTTCATTTTTTGTATCTTATAATTAACCTTTTTTACATTAAAATAAAAGAGCAAGAAAAACCTGCTCTTTTTTTCACACATCAAATCTACCAGTTAGCATGTAATTTTCTAAAACCTTTCTAATGCATTCTGTTTTAATACATCTGATTTCAGAAAATACAAATTCCATAGTATCTTTATCTGAATACTTATTAATTGTGTCAATGAACATTTTGAAGTTCTTGAATCCTCCTCCACAGTTTATTTCAACTATGAGATCTTTTGTCAAATTCCTTACAAAACATTCATCACTCCATTTGCTGACATCTGCACATTTGATTTTATTGGAGATTTCACTACTGCTAATACATCTTGTTGCCATTTTGCTCCTCCTATTTAAATGAACTATTAATCCATTAATCTATATTATACTATATTTTAGGCTTTATTTCAACTCTTATATTTACAATCCATAAAAAAATCAAAGGACAAGATATTCTTGCCCTTTTTGTGTCTTACATTACCAACAAATTCCCATTGAATAGATATCCCAGTATAATATCACTGTGTCTACTCTTCATAAAGAATAGCACTGCTTTTGCCCAAACATGAGGTTCAGCTTCAGCCTTTCTCATGTTATCAATAAGCATCTTATACTCATTGATACTGTAAAACGTCTGTTCTATGTGAAGAAGGTTCCGGCACATTCCTTCAACGCAGTAGGAATTTCTATATGCACTAAGAGGTGCATATATTAATACCTCTCTTATGTCAGCCTTCATCAGGATTGACCTCCTGAATTTAAGCTTCAGTGGAAGGTCCTTATACTGGACTCTTCTAAGTCCAAGATCCTCCAGGAGTTTATTTCTAAACTCCATGCTCTCAAAGAAATTTTTGGTAGCCTTTTCTTCAATAATTGTCATTTCTTTTTCCTTTCTACTATATGACACAATGTAACGAAAATTAATTCGTCACCTTATATTATACCATATTTTATGCCTTTTTGCAAATTTTGATTAATAAAAAAGATACTCAATTTGAAGTGAACCCAAATTGTTAGACAAAAATTTTTAACAAAGAGGGTTCATTTTTATGTATTTAATTTCCTTTATAATTTTTTTATGCTTCTTGAAGCACTTCTTCTATTGCTAAAATAAACACTCCTATAATAACTCCAACAATTGCTCCATATTGTTTCCAAGTTAATTTTTCTTTTAAAAATATTCTACATAGTATTATAGTTATAACTGAAACTGATGAAATTATTGGTGCTGCTATTATTGCATTTCCTGACATTGCAAAAACATAAAATGACTGTCCAAGCATTTCACATACAGCAGCAGCTATTCTATTTTTTTCTTGTTTTAAAGAGATTTTTTCTTTTTTTATTAATAAAAAGATTAAGAATATTATTCCTGTAATCATAAATGATATTTCATATGCGCAATTTGCAATTAATTCTATATTTTCTTCATTTACAAATTTTAAAGGTGTCATTTCTATATCTAAATAAAAAGCATCTAAAAAAGTTCCAATACCATCTAGTAAAGCATAACTTAGTGCCATACAAAATCCAACTAATGCCATTTTTTTAGTTACATCTTTATCTCTTTTACTTTCTCCTTTTGATTCAAATACTCCAAGTAATATTACTCCAATAATTATCAATGCTACACCTATTGCAGAATTTCTACTCATTGTTTGTCCAAGAAATATAAAACATAAAAGCACCGTTATTGCGGTTGATGATTCTTCAATTGGTGATGAAAGTGAATCTGCTATATATCTTAATCCATAAAGTGATAATACCATTGATAACATATATAGGAAAAAAACTGGAAAGTAATAAAACATATTTATAACAACTACTTTAAATTCTATTCCTTGTGTTGCCATTATAAATATTGCATGTATTCCCATTATTAATCCCACAAATACATGTGTTCTTAAACTAGTATATTTTGTAGTTCTTTCTGAACCTTTTTTATAAAATAATTCTGCTACGCCCCATGTTAGTGCAGTAAGTATTGCATATATAAGCCACATTTAAAAATCCTCCATGTTTTCTTATTTTAACATATTTTCTATTGCAACCATTATTCCAATTTTTCCATATTCGTAAGTTAATCCACCTTGAATATATACTGTATATGGTTCAGTTACAGGTCCATCTCCACTAAGTTCTATAGTTGAACCTGGTGTAAAACTTCCATTTGCCATTATCTCTTCATGTGGATATCCTGGCATAACCTCTGGTGTAGGTTCAAAATGTGAATCAATTGGAAGACCTTTTTGCAGACCTCTACAAAATTTAATCAAATTATCTCTTGTTTTTAAGTCTATTGTTTGAATTATATCTGTTCTTTTTTCATTATATTTTGGAATTATATTATCAAAGCCAAATCTTTCGAGCATTCTACTTGCAAATACCATAGTTTTAAGTGATGATGCTACAACACTTGGTGCTAAAAATAATCCTTTGTAATATGATAAAAGTTGGTTAAAGTTTGCTCCTTGTGCCTTTCCTATACATGGTGCAGCTAGTCTTTCTGCAACTAGATTTACTAAATCTTTTCTTCCTGCTACATATCCTCCTGATGTTGCAATTCCTCCTCCTAAATTTTTCATAAGTGAACTTGCTATAATATCTGCTCCAACTTCTGTAGGCTCTCTATCTTCAACAAATTCTCCATAACAATTATCTACCATAACTATAATATTACTATCGATTTCTTTTATCTGTTTAATAACTTTTTCAATTTTTTCTATTTCTATACTTCTTCTTTGAGAATACCCTCTTGATCTTTGAATTTCTATTAATTTTATATTTCCTTTTTTTACTCTTTCGCATATTTTTTCATAATCGAAATCATTATTTATTAATTCTATTTGCTCATATTTTATTCCATTTTTTATAAGAGAAGATTCACTATCTCCAATTATTCCAATAACACTTCTTAAAGTATCATATGGATCTCCAGATATACTTATCATCGTATCTCCAAATTTAAGAAGTCCTGATAAACATAAATAAATTGCATGAGTCCCAGACATTATTTGAGGCCTAACCAAAGCATCTTCAGATCCTAATATTTCGCTATATATTTTTTCTAGTTTTTCTCTACCTCCATCAAAGTCTCCATATCCTGTAATTTCAATAAAATCTGTTGTAGATACTTTATTATTTTGAAAAGCTTTTAAAACTTTACCACTTGATTTCATACATTTTTCATCGATGTTTTTAAATATTTCTTGTATCTCTTTTTCTACTTCTTCAGAGATATTAAATACTTTATCACTTATTCCAAATTCTTTATACATTTTATCATCCTTTTAATTTTTATTAATATATTACTTAAAATTTAGTAACATCAATATTTTATCACATTTTTAGCATTTTTACAATACATAATTAATGAAAGGAGGAGAATAATCTCTCCTCCTTCAAGAAACACTTTTACATTGAAACTTTTTTGAACTCACCGCCATTCATTGACAGCAAGATTCCTATTCCATCACTTGTACTGATTACCATAGCAAACTGCTTAGGCCTAATATTCACTTTTGCCTTGTTTGCAGCTTTCAATACAATGGAATCTGTGCAAGAAATCACAATAGTTTCTCTGCTCAATGCATTTGCAATTTCCTTTTTTAAACAATCTTTAAAAAGGCTTGCATCATCCTTAAATCCAAGGATTTTTGCTATAAGAGTAGCTGCAGATTCTGCTAACTCTTCTCTTCTAGCATCTTTTTTTGTTTTTGCCATATGTGTTCCTCCTGTATGCAAAAAGTGCATAACCTTTCATATTATAGCACTTTTTTTCTTTTTTTTCAAGTAGTCATATTAAAGTAGTATCATGATTAATAATAATACTACCATATAAAAATTAAAACAGGAGTATTATTTCTACTCCTGCTTGTTTGAAATTCAATGATTGTAAATTATTAGCGGTAAACAGACATTCCTGTTCCTTCACTTACGACAACATAAGCGTTCGGAAGCCATTTTGTGTCAATTCCCGAAAGTTCAGAAACTTCTTTTAACAAATTGTTTTCTTCGTCTTCTCTATATCTAAGACTAAGTAAAATTCCTCCTTCAAGTTCCTTAGAAACTTTTCTTTCAAGTTCCAATGAAAAATTAACGATTTCTCCTCTTCTTTCAAAGTCCTTATCCAAAATTTCATCAGGATTTGTTAAATCTCTTAACTCAATTTCGGAATTTTGCATTAATTCATTTTCAAACCATTCAGATACTTTCTTAGCTAATTCTTTCCGATTCATTTTATTTCCTTTCTGTTCACCATTCTGGTGCAATATAAGTATTATATCACAATATATCATTTTTTGCAAACATTTAACTCATTATGTAAATTTTTATGTTCTTATAATGTTTAAAAGAACTGATTTAATATCAGTTCTTCAAAAAATCTAATAATTTTTCTATTGCTCTTCCTCTATGGCTTATTTTATTTTTTTCTTCACCTGAAAGTTCTGCAAATGTTTTTCCAGTTTCTGATATAAATATTGGATCATATCCAAATCCATTGTTCCCTTTTGGTTCAAATCCAATTTTTCCTTCAGCTATTCCTTCAAAGATATGTTTTTCCCCTATTTCATCTATATAGCACAAAACCGTTTTAAATCTTGCTGTTCTTTTTTCTTCTTCTATATTGTTTAATAATCCTAAAACTTTATTAATTCTATCTTCATCTGTTGCATTTTCTCCTGCATATCTATGTGAATAAACTCCTGGTTCTCCATTTAAATAATCTATTTCAAGTCCACTATCATCAGCAATTACAGGCATTTTACTTAATTTATTTATTGCTTCAGCTTTAAGTACAGCATTTTCTTCAAATGTAGTTCCAGTTTCATCTATTTCTATATCATATCCAGCTTCTTTTTGAGATAAAACATTTAATTTATATCTTTTTAATTTTTCTTTCATCTCTTTTACTTTATTTACATTATTAGTTGCAAGTATTATATCCATATTTTTTCTCCTTTTATTAATTATCCTCTATTCTAATATAGAACCTATTGCCTAAATAATTATATTCTTTTTTTATAAAATCTGCAAGATCTGTTTTAAATTTTGCTCCAAGCTCACTATGTTCTTCTATATTATCCCAATCTATAACTAAATCTATTATTAATTTTGGTTTTATTCTTTTTAATTCTTCTATAAATTCTTTTTCTATTTTTTCGTCATAATATGCTACAGGTATTTGGAAAAAATATTTTCCTGAATACATTCTGTTAGATGATAAATATATTGCTGGTCTATTACCAATTTGTAGAATTTCATCTTCTGGTTTTGTTATCCTTTGTATTACTTTTGAGGCTGGTCCATATATATCTTTCCACTTTTTCATAGTTTTATTTACATTAATATTTACAATCATTATTTCTATAATAAATAATAAAAATAAAATAAAGCCTATGAACATATTTTTCTTATTCATTCTTTGAAAAATAACTGAAATTGGTATTATTAAATTAGCTGTTATTGGTATTAGATAATGAATATTAGCTTTTTGAGGCTGTACTGCTAAGTAAATATTAATTATAGTATAAATAATATTCGTGATGAGAAGAGTTTTTTCTTCTTTTTTTAGTTTTAATATATATATCAATGTAATTGGCAGAATTACACTTATTGGTATTATTCCTCCAGAATGCTCTATTAAAATTGTTAAACTTCGTTCTATCGTATATTCTACTGCTCCCATATAATTCAAATTAAATATGATATATGTAGAGAAAAAATCCATTAGAGCATTTTTTAAATATAGATATAATAAAATTGGTATAAATATAATGAGCAAACCTAAAAAACTATATAAAATTATTTTTATTAATCTCTTAAGTTCTTTATCTCTTAGTAATTTAAAGAAAATATATAAATCATATATTAGCCATACAGATGCTAAATTTGGTCTTATCATTAAAACAATACCAAGACAAATTCCGAGTGATTATGCTTTCTTTTCTATAAAACTTATTTTGGTTTATTATAAATTCTATAAAATAATACAATGACAATAATATAAATGGCATTGCCATACTTTCTGAGCATGGGTTTTCCAAGCACAAATAAGAATAAAATGCCATAAATATAGTTACCACTACAATTGAAACTGTTTTTTCTAGCTTTAGTTTTCTTGCTATTTCATAGACTAAAACTGCATCAGCAAAATTTATAATAAAATCTAATAATCCTATACCTTTTGTACCTGCAAAAAGATATCCTAGATAGTAAAACAAATATAAAATTGGACCTTTATGATCAAAAATATCTTTGTAAATTACTTGACCTGATTGCATTTTCTTTGCTATACATGTCCATACAGATACATCTATTTGCAAATAGTCAGTTGTATTTACTATTGAGCTACAACTTAATGCTGATATTAATATAGTAAGCATTAACAGTGCAGAAAGTACAAGTATGTTTTCTCTATTCGCTATTTTTATTATTTTTCTCTTTACATTTTCCATTCTTTATTTTATACATTCCATTCATTTATTTTTAATTTTTTTTTTTTTAGTTTTTTCTTTAGTAACATTGCAAATAAATAACAAATTACTACTATAATGATATAAATTCCTATTAGCCACCACCAATTAAAAAATAAATTTGAATAGCCTTTAAAAATTCTATTAGTTATAAATAGCATAATATTGCTTGTTATTAAAAATATTAAACTATTTTTTCCGAATAAATGCTATTTTAGTTAGTAATTTTTTATTTTTAAACTTATTCTCTATGAAATCAAATATATAGTAATAAATATATATAAATACATAAGAACCACTAATATATGCTATATTAACAGGGTATCTTATTGCTAAATGTTCTGAACTCATTATTACGTAATAACATAACATACCATATAAAATAATACATACTTTACTATTAAAAATAGGTTTATTTTTTGCAAAATACATCCCTATAATAAATATATTAAAATATGGTAATAAAGGAAAGCTCATAATATTAGTTTTTAAAAACAAATAACTAAATGGTATTTCCTTTTTTATAGGTTCTATTAATATGAAAACAATTGATATGATAATACATATAATCATATAAATATCTTTTTCACTAATTATTCTTAATTGTTTTCTACATAATAATACTAACAAATATATTAGTGCAAAAGTAAGTAAGAATTCTGAATATCCGGCTGGTTTTAAAAAGAATAATATTTTTATATAATCAATATAATTATAATTTTCATTTACTAAAAAAATATAAATATATCCACTAATATAGTAGCAAAGAATTAATTTTATTATTTTTTTTACAATTTTTCTATTAATATCTCTTTTTTCATTTTTTATATATGCATTGTATGAATTGTATCCAAAAACAAATAAAAATCCTGGAAAGCTAACTAAATTTAAAAAATTACCTACTATATTAGAAATATAAGTTCTATTTATAAAAAAATCTAGAGAATGTGAAAATATCATTCCCAGTACTAAAAAAGCTTTTATTAAATCTATTTTCAATTCTCTTTTATTATTATTTATTTCTTTGCCTGTTGTTAGTTCTAATGTTTTATCTTTTAGCATATAATATATTTCTCCTAACAAATTTTTTAACTTTAATTTTATTTTTTTTATTAATCTATTAATTCAGAATCTTGCATTACAATTATATTTTCAAAATTTTTATTAATAAATCCTAGTATTTCATTGTCATCATCTATTAATACTATTTGTTTCTCTGTTTTTAAATTTTCTAAAAAATTCACTTTTAATTCTCTAGAATTTTTCCATTCATTACTTGCTCTTGATATTATATTACGATTGTTTCTATCAAAAAAAGGAGCATTTTTATCAAGCCATATATTTTTATCTTCAATTTGAAAATCTTCTCTACATACTGATAATATATGTAGTTCAATATTTTCAAGTGAGCTTACTTCCTTTAATGTTTCTATATTAGTTTTTAGTGGCCTTTTATTCAAATAATCATAAGGATTTCTTCCTATACCATATTCAGCAATAACTCCATCCATATCTACATATAAAGCTATGCTTTTTTCTTTAGAAAATTCTTTTATTAAATTATAAAAATACATTTTATTTCTCCTATTTTAATTATTCTAATGTACATAATCCTCTTTGCTATTCTTATATTTTTCAAGCTCTTCTTTAAATATTTCTTCTAATTTATTTATTCTATCCAATAATGAAGAATTATTATCTTTATTTTGTTTAACTTTTTTCCTTAAACTATTTAATCTTTCTATATATATATCAGGATTGTTAAATAGTTCTTTTTCTTGTCTTTTTCTTTCTAATTTTATAAAATCAGATACCTTAGGGTATTTTTTTTCTTTTTCATCATATATTAATTCTGGTCTATCTTCTATTTTTCCTCTTCTAAACACTTGTATTTTATCAAACATTTTTCCTTCTTCAATTAAATCAATAGTATTTAGCATATTTTCATATGCCCTATCATGATTTTCTATTGTTACAGACCTAGGAGGTAATCCCATTTCTATAAAATATTGTTCTCTTTCAAAACATGATAACAAACTTTCAAATCTATTTACTGCAAGACAGTTTATTTCAATATTATATCCTCCTTGGACAAACTTTTGATCTTGATTATTACTATTAAATGGTATTTTCCTAAAACTTGAATATCCTCCGTTTCTTTGAAAATCAATTATATCTATATATCCTTGTGTACTTGCAAAAGTTCCTTCCTGTATAATATCACATTTAAATTCCACCGCTCTTTGTCGTAGATAATTATCAAGTGCTGGTCTTGTAAATCTCTGTAAAATTCTATATGAATCATTCGGAAATTCTTCCATAATTTCCTTATAATACTTATGATGTACTGAAATCTCATCAGGATTAAATTCTATTGGATTTAAAAAATATCCATTTGACTGTGCTATATTTTTTGTATATGCTTTTAATGCTGTTTTTCCAGCTCCTGGTTGAGCTACCACAAAAATAGATTTTGGCTTTTCTACTCCTTGAGCATTCATAAAAGTAGCCAATTCAGCTATAGATAAACTCCTTTGAAATTCTTCTTCTGTTAAATCATATTTTGTATCATCTTTCATTTTATTCCCACCTATTTTTTTATATCTATTAAATATTCTTTAAAAACTTTATCAATTACTTTTTCATTATATTTGTATATCTCTTGTTTTTCATTTTTTAACTCAGTTACTCTATCTCTTAATTCATCATATGTCTTTAAATTATTGTTTTTTATAGCATCAGCTATTTTTAAGTCCATAACATGTATTGCTAATTCCATTTTTTTAATATCTATTATAATCACCTCACTTTATACAGGGTTTAATATTATCATAGAAAAAAATAATGGATTATTATTTTTTCTTTTTAGATTTTATCATTAATCAAAAAAAAAGCAATATAAAATTAGTAATTTTTTACTTTTTTTATATTGCAAAAATAAATTATATTTATATTATTTTTTCTTTATTATTTTAAAATAGACTATTTGATATATTATACAAATTATAATAATTGGTATTTCATATATATATACTAAAGTTCCCCAAACACTATAGTAGGTTTTTATTCCTTCTATTCCTTTTAAAGTAGTTTTTTCCCACCATATAGTATCTGGATATTCACCACCTACTGTTATTCCAAAAAATAATATTCTAACAATAGGTATTATATTTGAAAGAATAATTAATATACTAATACAAATTGAGATTATTAATATACTTATACTTACTATTTTTAATAATTTTTTCATTCTATTTTTTTCTCCCAGTATAATGCTATTAACATTTATTCTTTATTTATATCTTTTTATCTGTTAATAGTTTTACATTACTTTTTTTGTTGAAACAACTAATTTTTTATAATACTTTTCATTTGTCTTTTTGTTTTTAATTATTACAACAATTGTATTGTCATGTTTATAATCTGAAGTGTAAAATCTAAATCCATTATAATCTTGATAGATTATATCTTGATTTCTAATCTTATTGCCATTTAATTCTATACTATTTATTTCATATTCATTAAAAAAACGGTTATTGTCTATTCCATTTAATGAGAAGGCAAAATATGCTTCTTTAGATGGATTTGCACCTGGCATTAAATCTAAAATTGAAAATACAGTTATATCAAACTCTTTCAATTCTTGCATATCTTTTATATTTTCTTCATCTACAATATTGGTTGAATTATTTCCTCTAAAAATAATGACTAAACTAAATATACTTGCTAATATCAATGAAATTGTAATTATTGTATATAAAAATATTTTATTCATCTCAATTTTCACTCTTTCATTTTTATTTACTTCTTTAAATCTTTTGAATAGTAATACATATCTATACAATGTAAATCTCCATC
>AUXO011908732.1_pt1 | contig 17123 bp, 21 predicted proteins | sample 768731 | NCBI WGS metagenome assembly AUXO01 (sample SAMN02715735, study PRJNA202380) | gut metagenome | biome: sheep rumen | host: Ovis aries | place: New Zealand: Palmerston North
GAAATGCCAAAGCCGCATCAAAAGCTACTTGCATTTAACAAGATTTATCACGAAATGAATAAAAAGTATGGTTTCAAACGTGCTAATGAATGGCTTGAAAATGAGTGGAATGGGCATTTATATATGCATGACGCGAACACCACAAGTTTTGTTCATTACTGCTTTGCATATGATCTTAAAGATTTGGCAGAAAAAGGTTTGTATTTTATTGAGAATTTCAATGCAGAACCACCGAAGCACCTTGGAACCTTTATAGACTTTGTAAAGGAGTTTGTTAGCTATGCCTGTAATCGTTCAAGCGGTGCCGTTGGTTTACCGAATCTTATTCCTTATATGTATTATTTCTGGAGTCGTGATGTCCGTAATGGGTATTACACTATCTCAGCTGAGAAATACGCACAGCAACATATTCAACGTCTTATTTATGCTCTTAATCAGCCTTTCTTACGTGGTGGTATTCAGTCTGCTTTTACTAATACTAGTGCCTTTGATAGACCCTATCTTATGGCTTTATTTGGCGGTGCTGTATTCCCTGATGGCGAATTAATGGTAGATGAAATAGAAGAGATTATGAATTTCCAAAAGATTTATTTGGAAACTATGAGCGAGATTAGGTCGCATAATATGATGACATTCCCAGTTTCGACTATTTCTCTTCTAAAACAAAATGGACAGTTCCAAGACCAAGAGTTTGCGGAATGGTCAATGCGTCACAATATGAAATGGAATGACTCCAACATCTTTATTGATGATAGTGTAAATAGCTTAAGTAATTGCTGCCGCCTAAAGTCAAATATTGAAGATTTGGGGTACTTTAACTCCATCGGCGGTACGGCACTAAAAGTCGGTTCTGTGAAAGTCTCCACTATCAATCTCGCGCGCTTGGCATTAGAGAACAAAACAGAGCAAACATATTTGACAGCATTACGCGACATGGTGTAGCTAGACCTTGAGGTCTTGGATTGTGTACGCCATATCATCGCGCGCAATGTAGACAAAGGCTTACTCAAAAACTTTAGTCTTGGTATGGTAGATTTTGAGCATTTATATAATACTATTGGCTTTATTGGAATCTATGAAACTATGAAGACTTTTGGATACACCTATCAAGACGAGCTTGGTAATACATATTACAAAGATGAAGCTGCGGCCTTTGGTAAGAAGATTTTTGATACAATTCGCAACGTTAAAGACGTTTTCTGTATTGATAAAGATTACATGGTAAATACTGAACAAATTCCTGGTGAAAGCGCGGCCGCGAAATTAATGAAGAAAGATAAGTTGATGTATCCCGAAACCGTGGTTGATGATTTGCCTCTTTATGGAAACCAATTCATTCCTCTTGGAATACAGACTACACTTGCAGAGCGAGTGAGAATTGCATCACTTTTTGATGGATATTGCAACGGTGGTTCAATACTTCATGTAAATATCGAAGCACCTTTCAAGAGCTTCGAAGAAGCATGGAATATGTTAAATTATATATCTGACCAAGGTGTAACATATTTTGCTTTTAATACAAAAATCCAAGCCTGCAAACATAATCACGCTTTCTACGGAAAGACTTGCCCAATTTGCGGCGAGCCAGTTGAAACCGAATATACTCGAATTGTTGGCTTCTATACGCCAATTAAAACCTATTCAAAAGAGCGTAAAGCAGAATTTAAAATGAGAAAGTGGATGGATGTAAATGGAAGTTCGGGGAATAACTGATTACGATATAGTAAATTATAAAGAGCCTGCACTCTTTATCGCTTTCCCTTATTGTAGTTTTAAATGCGATAAGGAGTGCGGCCGCCAGGTTTGCCAAAACTCTTCACTTGCAAATGAACCGATAATGGCAGCAGAAATTCACTTATTATTAGATATTTATGATGCAAATCCTCTTACTCGCGCGCTTGTGTGCGGTGGTTTAGAGCCATTTGATAGTAAAGGTAGCTTATATACTCTTCTCGATAGGTTTCGCCGTCGTAGTAATGATACAATAGTTATCTATACTGGATATACCGAAGAGGAGCTAATAAATGAAATTCCCTATATAGAATCGTTCGGAAATATTATCATAAAGTTTGGTCGATTTATTCCAGATCGTCCAAGTCGATATGATGAAATTCTAGGAGTAACTTTAGCATCTGATAATCAATATGCTAAATATTATGAGTAAAAGGAGTAATAATTATGGAAGAAAAACAGCTTGATATTTTTAATCAAATATTTGAATCTATTGATGACGTACTAGGAAATGAAGAATCAACTGGTTTAGAAGTCCTTGGCGCAATTTTAGCCATGCCAGATGAGCAGTATGAAACTGTAAAGCCCGTACTTTTTGATAGCATTGAGCACGCTTTTGATACGCCAGAAGCGCATATCGCTTTCGCGCAAATGATGAATGTAAATGGTCTAAAGATTGAAGACTTCACTGAAAACGTAGACCAACTAGTTGATGCTGTAGACAGTTTTACGCCAGAAGATGTAGTGCTTTCTGACTCAAAGAAAGACTTCCTAAAGCATATTTTTGGTGCTTTTGTAAACGCTATGAACGCTTCTACCGCGGTACCTCGTCGTGTCATTCAAATTCCAATTCAACTTTGCAGAGATAATGCAAAGCTTCCCACCTACGCTACTGATGGCTCGGCCGCAATGGATATTTATTCTCCCGAAGAATATGTAATCGGACCTGGTGAAAGTATAGTAATTCCTACTGGTCTAAAAGTAGATATTCCTAAAGGCTATGCTTTGCTTATTCAACCGCGCTCCGGTCTCAGCCGCAAGACAAAACTTCGTATTCCCAATACTCCCGGTTTAATTGATAGTGATTACCATGAGGAAATTGGCGTCATTATTGAAAATATTGATCCACCCCTTAAGGACTATACTTTAGAATGGGCAAATCATGAACTTCAAGAAGGCCCGCTTTATGGTTCTAGTTTTACAATCGGTAAAGGTGAACGCTTCGCACAAATGCGCCTTGTAGAGGTCCCAGTTGTGAACTGGCTTCCAGTTTCTGATCTAGGTAATTTTGAAAACGACCACGGGAGCGGTTTTGGTAGCACTGGAACCAACTAAATAAATGGCTAGAATAAATATTGAAGATATTAAAGAGGCCCTCCAGCCTGATAATTGGACACTTATAAGTGAAACTTATAAAAATCTGGATTCTAATTTAGAGTTTAGATGTAATGAAGGGCATACAGTAATTGCCCCTTGGAAGAAAATTCGAGACGCGCGCATCTGCCCCACGTGTATGCGCGCGAGCCTCAAAACAAAGGAATTTCGAAATACTAAAAAGAAAAAGAGCGAGTATAGAATACTTGCTCTAGATTAGGCCACACATATTAGCGGATATGCAGTTTTTAGTAATAAGTAGTTAATTGACTATGGAACATTTGAAGCACAAGGCGAGAATGATATTATACGCTGCGCGCAAATAAAATAGTGGCTTATATCATTGGTTGATTAGTACGAAATTGATTTTGTTGGTTTGGAAGGGATTTAGTATTAGGCGGCCGCAGGTGTAACTACATTTGAGACTCTCGCGCGCCTGTAGGGAATTTTGATGGAGACCTGTTATGAAGAAAAAATTCCTTATAAAGTTGTAAATACGAATACTTGGAGACTTCATTGTGGAGTAAGAGGTAAGACGAGAGTTGATAAGAAAAGAAGTATGTAGTTACTTGCTAAAGGTTGGTATGGAATAATGCCAACCGATGATGAAGCAGACGCGCTTGGGATTGGGAAGTATTATTGTGATACATAGACTCCAAGAATTGAAATTGTGGATTGGGAGTGAGAAGGATGAAGAATAGAGATATATATAACTTATATGATGGCCTTTGTCAAATTAGTGCAGATAAAAATTTAAAATTTGATATAAAAACAAGCTATATTCTTGCAAAAGATAAGCATGTGCTAGAACCTTACTATAATGCAGTAGCAGAAACCAGATAGAAGTTATTGGAAAAATATGGAAAGGTCCATGACAATGGAGACTGGATAGTTCCAAAAGAAAATGTAAAAGAGTTTACTAAAGAATGGACTGAATTTATGGAAATGGAAAATTTAATATAGCTTGAAGGGATTACATTGGAAGACTTTAAAGATGAGAAAATCGGAGTTGAACTAATGGAAAAACTTTTAAGTTTAATAGACAAATAAAACGCAGTTATTAACTGCGTTTTATTTATTAAATAGTATTTACTGAAATTGTATCCATACCAGCCCCTGCAGTTGCAGTTCTTAATACCGTAGGTAGAGAATATGTATATGTACCACTAAGACCAGTTACAACTGTCACTGACTAACCGTCAATGGTTAACGATCTTGTCACTACGCTAAGTTTTAATCCAGTTAATGAACATATTTCTTCAGTATCTAATTTCCTACCATTAATAGTTATAGCAGAAACGGTATTCAATATCAAACCATTTTGTCCTAAACTCCATCCCGTACCAGAAACAGTCCCTCCATTTAAACTTAATCCAGAGTTTGACAAGGTCCACCCTTTGCCATAAATAGATCCGTCAACTATAGATACATTATTACCTCTAGTCCCTAGTCCAACTCCACCAACTGATCCACCACTAGCACTTATATTAGAAGTAGTAACAGAAGTATTATTAATAGTTGTCGGCCCAAGAACTATTTGAGAAGTAACCTTGCTAGGATCTGTTACGGTATTAGAATCATTAAAGTAAAAGTGCCCGTCACGTTTAATAGACCAAGAACTGCCTCCTGTAGTACGACCTTCTAAAGTTCCATCTGAATTTATATAAGTATATGCATTACCCTATTTGCTTGAAAGACGGCCTTCTTCAATTTTCCATCCACCTATATATCCAGCATTTGCATAAATACTTCCATCACTTGTAACGCCAAAATTATTACCTGCAACAATATAATAATTATCAGTATGCTTTTGAATAGTAGTATACTTACCATTTGAAAAAAGACCAATCGTATTGTCTCCAATGTTTTTAAAAATGGAATTATTATTCATAGTCCAACCAGCGATACTAGCTCCATTACTATCAACACTGAATACAATATTATTATTTTCATCCCTTAATTGAAGTCCATAATTTGTATTATCGCCATTTAAACGACCAATTTGTACTCTATTTATTCCATTACTTTTAATTATTAAATCATTATTAGTTGAAATTTCAAAAGAATTATTCCCATTATTACTTTTAAGAAAGAATCCATTCCAAGTTAAACCAAATTTAGACTTATTCCAAATATCTTCTTCCGAAGAAGGGATAAAATCTTTTACTCCATCATAACCATAAATACCATATTTATCATGTCTAACAAACTTGCCAAAATTAATAGTATCTCCACTATAACTATATGCAGTAAGTCCATCACTATCCCATCTAAAGCTTGGCGCATTACCATCATAAATATAAATCTCTGACGTATTTACGCGGCCAGCTGTCAAAAGATTGGTTGAAATACCATCTCCACGTACTGCATTTTTCCAAGTTTCTCCGCCGTCATTGGTGACAAAAATACCGCCAGCAATAATTTTAGTTTTATCCGCGCTATTAAATTTATTAGTAACAGTGATACCAGTGTCGTCCCAAGTTACGTCCTAATTTGAACTATTGAGAATTAGATCATAATTCTAATCAAAGGTATCCTAAAGCGCTGCAAAACTTAATGTTTTGTCTGGATTAATAATCCCCGCGGCACGAGCAAAGGTACCCTCAGCATATTGGAGACTTTGGGTTGTTGCAGCTATACGTTGGAACAAATCATCAAAGCGAGCTTTATAGTTCTAGATAGTAAGTATATCTTTTTCTGGTTCATCAAAGAAAGAACTAATCTTACTGACTAGGATTTTTTCTTTATATGGAGTAATTTTATCTGGAAGATAGCCAAAAAATTCTCTATCTTGCATATAACAAATATCACCAAGATAAAATACTTTAGAACTATATTCATCAAGAGAACTAAGTCGTAATACATTTATACTATATGACAACTATGGCCTACTTGATGTATATGCGACATTTATACCATCTAAGTAATATTTATCATCGTCAACATAATTTTCATCTTGCCAAGTGCCTTCCATAATATAAGTGCTATATTTGTCATTAAATCTTTTATGTATCTCTTTTATATTATCCAATAATTTATTCTATTCTTCTTGCTTATCTGAAATATATTTTTCTAATTTATCTATAGACTAATTTATATCTTTTAAAGACTATGTGTACTTATTAATTTGGTTATCTATTTCGCCATGTGCATTTAAAAGTGATTGAATTTTTTCATTTGAAGTATGCTGCTATGCATAAGTTTCCGCTTGCGGCCAAGCTGATACGTTCGCCAATGTAATCAAATCAGACTCTATAATTTCTTTTTGCTGCGCTGCGGCCTATAAATATTGCTAATATACTTCTTGTTCAGCTTTCTACTTTACTAAATCTAAATTTTTAGTAACTAATTCATCAGTAATAGCATCATAAGTCCCATTCCACTAATGTAGCCAATAGTAATATCCAATATCATTTTCTGAAGTACCATATAAATCTTTATTTAAAGTTTCTTTATCTAATAGATTCTATTGAGTATAATAATCTAGATTTAAAATAAAATTCTCTTTTGAATAATTCTGGTTACTGCGCGCGATAGAACAAAATCCATTCTTTGCAAATTCATTAGTATTATTTTTTACTATTACTTTTGTAGCTAATTTATCACTATCAATAGTGCGACTAATTGTTTTTAAATCAATACCATACTCAAAAGAAATCCCAGTTTCTTCGCCAATTTCTTCAACAAAATAGACATATTTCTACGGTATTCCATTTTCATCTAATTTTATTGAACCATCTTCTTCATGGTCAATCCTAAATTTTACCCAAGCCTAAAATGTTTCAGCTATTGTTTGAAGTATATTAAAACGATTAGATTCTTTTTCACTAATAGTACCAATTTTTTCATAATTATTATAAACTGGTTTATAAGTATTAGTATTTTCTTTATCTCCAACATAAATATAAGTTAACCCATCGGCTTTTTGGGCATCATTATTTTTATAGTAATATTTATAAACAGGAGAGGCATATGATTGTAGTGAAATCTCACCCGGATTCATACGTTTTAATTCAGCGCCTTCCTCGTAAGACGTTACACCAACCATATATTTAAAGAATTGTATATCTTCAATCCAATAGATACCAGCAGATTCTATAAAGAATCCATAATCTTTAACTTCAGAAGCTGAAATTGGAGTTGTACAGCTCAAAATACATTCAAACCAATCACCATTTACTTTTCCTTCTCCTTCTTCTGTTAAAATTGACTCTGAAGTAGACACATATTTATCTTCATTTTTATTATACTAGCACAATTTAATAGTCAATACTTTACTTTTAATATAACCAGACTCATTATCCGGTTCATTATTTTTATTAGCCTTTAATTTAAATCTAAAAACAAACTTTTCTCCCGCCTAAATACCACCAATAGCCCCGTTCTTTACTTCAACATCTGTAGGCTAAAACTAAGCTAGATTAGACTAAATTCCAGCATTATAGGTTTCACCAGAATTAATTTTTAAATAAGAAGTTGCTTTATAAGTCGCTATTTTTGTGTTTTGGCCAAATTTTGGATAAATTCCAAATTCATCAATCTAGCCAACCCATCCAGATACATTAGTAAAGTTAGTTGGATTTGCTATTAAATTAACTACTGCTAATGGATTAGAATACTCTGTAGTAGCAACTTCATATACCTCTTTTTTGTTCTCTCCGCTACCTTCCTCACAAAGTAAAACATACCTATTAAGTAATGGATCATACTCTGTTCTTTGACTTTTTACAAGGCGTTTACCACGATAATTAGAAACACCTTGACTTGGAATTATATAAAAAGGACTATTTAAATCAGCGAGCTTAATTTGTAACTTATTTCCATTAAAAGACCATGTGCCGTCAACGGTATAACATTTTCCATTAGTTACTAGAGAGTCATTAATATCTGTCGTCCAGCCTTCGTCCTCAGTATAAAGAAACTGGCATTTTTGTATATCCTAGTTAGCGCCAGTTAATACATCTACAACACTGTCATAAAATACAAGGATTTTTCCTGTTTTAGAAATATTCTGATTTAATAAATCGCCCGTAGGACTTTGTAATGTAGCTTTAAAATCAGTCTCAATTGTTGCTTCATACATAGGTCCTTCTGTGCGCTAAATAATGGGGGTGCCTTTATCGCTATCATATCGCCAAGTAGAACCTTCCAAAACAGAGGTGGCTAGTTCTTCTGCTGTACCAATATTATTCTGAAGCTCTGTATCAAATTCAAGTGAATACCCCTATTTACTTAATTCATTGATAAATAAATCAGTGCAGGTATAAGTAATACTTTTCCCCGAAGTATCCTCTTGGCATTTTTTAATTACTAAATCATACCATTCATTCTTCCAAAAAACTTTGATTTTTCGTTCATTAATCAGATATTTACCAAATGGATTCTCATACTTTTCACCAGTCATATTATCAGTATAAGTATAGTACATTTTAAAAGTAAAAGTGTGAGTACCATTAATTTCTTCTACCAAATTTGGTTCCAAAGCGCGCGCCTGCACACCCTACTCAACCATTGTATTAGAACCAATAACAGCTATTTTCTATTCCTTTAGGACGGATTTACCATTGATAATAGCTGGCTAATCTTCCCATAAACTTATTTCATATCTATCCATTATGATTCTCCTTAATAATACAATGGTGTATATTGTAATTTTGTAAACTACACATCAGATGTAAATTCTGTGCGGCCGAGCGGCGCATCAAAAAAGTCACCTTTCGTAATAAATTTATTATATAAATGACCAGTTTTATTAAAATTGTTGTCTAATCCTTCTACTAAATGTGTCTTTGAATCAATTAATATATATTCATCAGCTTCTCCAACCTGAGAAATATTATTAAATTCTAATGAATTTAACAAGTTATTCTTCAAATCATATAATTCTATTTTAGATAAATTAGAAGCGGCACTCATATCGTAAGTAATCTTAAGTTGAGCAGGTAAATCACCTACATTATTAATTAAACCGACACCATTATTCTCAATTGTTGGAGAAAAAGTAGCTAAAGCGTAAGGGTAATAAGCCACTAAATTTACACTACCTTCTCCTTTATATAATCTCATTTCCATGTGGTCAAAACAAATATATTTAAAGACTGGAGGCGAAACACATTTTACCATATAATACTTATATGGCAACTCGTCAAAAATTAAACGCTTAATCCCTTTGAAACCAAATACCTATCTAAGCGCACGTAGATCTTCGTCTCTTAAATCGTCATAAGCAAAATTTAAGGTAAAAGGTTTTTGCTGATAAAAAGTATTCCAATAATAAAATCCATCTCCACCAGGAGTTTCTGCCGTTATATCTTTAAAGTTGGGGAGTAAATTATCATCATATCTATCACCAGAGCTTACTCTAGTAATATTTAACTATGAAGAATGTATATCTCCCAACGTAAAACCTAAGAAATCACCGGAAAAAACACTCATTTTATATTCCTCCTTTTGGCAGGAGAGTTAAACTCTCCTGCCCCATTTTTAACGTAAGAACCCTAAGACGTTGCCATTTCTATAACTGGCCGCGTCGTAAAGATCGTTTTTAATACGAGCAACTAAACTATCTACGTCATAGTCATTGCTAATACTTCCAACATTTACTTCTACATTGAAAGTTGCGCTTCCATTATAAGAACCACCAATAGTATTCGCATTTCCAAGCGCAGCTGGTAGTACGTCTGCTAAACGTAAGAAAGCATCAGTTTGACGAGCATTAAGCACATATTCTGGCTCTTGTGGTGTACCATGAAGCAATGCCATTGCAGTCGAAGTAGCTGTACCACCACTTGCATATCCTTCTACTTTTTCTGCCGTATAAGAATGAGCAGGAGTACCACCAAGGGAACCAGTTTTTGCTAAAATCGCACGAACCTACTCAAGTTTAACACTTATATCACGAGTCAAAATTCCATTCGTATCTGCAATTGATTGACGAACTAAATCTGCATCTACACCCAAACCATTATTCATTTGAATTAAATGCGCGCCGACTTCATTTGCTTCGAGAATTAATTCATTTGCCCAGTTTTTCTTTTGAGCTTCTGAAAGACCATCCCAAGAATCTGCATTTTTTAGTACGTCCCATAGTTCAGATCCTTGAACTATTGTTCCGTTACTTCCAAATCCAGTGGCCATAAGATCAGCAACTTCACCCCAAAGGGCGCCCGATTCTTGCCAATAATCAAGTTGAGATTGCATTAATTCAATTTGTTTTTCTCTCTATTGGGCAGCTGTATCATTAGCTTCTCCAAGGCGGTCAATAGCCTAGTCAATTAATGTATCACTATAATCATTACGTGCTTCATCTAATTGTTGCTATAAAGTACGAATTTCAACTGCATTTGCGCCAGTTGTATCACGCTAGAGATAAGCCAAACGAGATTCTAATTCAGCTAAATCCTGTTCTGTATCGGTGTTGTCTCGAATCTGGCGTTGTAGATCAACTTCTTTTTGAATTGATTCAAGAATAGAAGCATTTGTATCATTTAATGTATCATTAAGTTCAGAAAGATTATCAATTGTATCTTGATACTGCTTTACAACCGCATCAAGAACTTTTTGCTAAAAGTCAAGGTACTGCTATAAATAACGTTCTTGAAGTTCTTGGATTTGAGCCTTAATATCAAGAATTGCATCTTGAGCATCATCCATCTGACCTTGAACTTTTTCCATACGAGAGATAAAATCTGTAACTTCATCATAACGGTCTTTATCACGAATCGCTTCAATTTTATCCCAGTTAATTTCAAGAGTCTAATCTTTTTGGTTCCATTTTAAATACTAACTGTATCCCTTCGCATTAACTAGGGTCTAAAGTTCACCCATTTGTTGAAGGCGTTTGAGATAAGCTGTATTTTGAGCATTGAGTTGGGTTTGAAGTGAAGAAAGTTCGTCACGGGTTAATTTATAAAGGTCATGACCAGTTTTTGAGAGATCTTTAAGGGTAAGGTCATATTTCGCTTGAATGATAGATTGCTGGCGTTCTTCCTCGGCTATATCCTCCATAAGGTCATAAAGCCAATCGAGTTCATTACGCCAAGTTGATTCTTTTTTAGAATCTTTTGAATCAGAACCTCCAGAGCCTCCAGAATCTCTAGAGCCACCTGTTTTATCCTTTGGTTTAAAAGTAAAACCATAGGATTTTATTTTTCCCCCGTGTGACAAAGAATTAAAACTAATATCCTTATTACGTTTTAAAATACCTTGAGTTTCTTTTGCATTAAAAATACGGTCGCCAGGTTCAAGATTATTAAACTCTGGTCCATGTTTACCAGCGATATATGCGTATCCTTTTTCACCATTCCATACAATTTCAGGACCCAATTCACCAGTTAAAGCCAAACCAGGTTTTATAGAATACCCTTCAGAGCCCTAAGCGTAAGAAGAAACTATACCTCCAGTATGGGCCAAACTAATATGAAGAGTGGCAAAACTACCATTTTCACCAGCTATACTAAGAGTAGAAGCTGTTAGATAAGGAGTCACGGCAACTTGAGGTTTTAAATTACCAAGTGCAGTAATTTCATCTTGTAGAGTCTAAATTTTACCTTCGGGACCAGTAATATCTATATCAGCTTTAAGTTCTCCTAAAGACTAGTTAAAGGCATTTAAAAGCTCTTGAGCATTTTTAATTGGACTTTCTAAGCTTTCACCTAAAATATCAGTATCTACTGAACTCTATACTGTACTAGCAAGTTCTTTGTATTGTTCAAGACTTGTTACTGCGGCACTGGCATCACTAGCTATTGTCTATATCCACGTACCATCTTTCATCTATGCATTTGTGGTCACGGTAATAGGTAACGTAACTTCTCCGCCAGCTTCGCTAATTAAAGAATTTAAATACTCTGTAACCTCTTCATCGGAGCCTTTTTCTAATTCTGGAACTATTTTACGAATCTTTGCATATACAGTACCAAGGTCAAAAATACCATTATCTGTACCTAATTCTTTTAAGTAAGCAGAAAGATTTTCTGCAGTAGGGTCACTCTAGCCAGTTCCATTTTTTTCAAGGATTTCTTTTAATGTTGGTAACTATACCTTTACATTTAAATCGCCATAATCTATATTTGACCATTTTTCTGGGTTCTTTGCTTTTAGTTCATCCCATAATTGCTGTGGACTTAATCCCCATTTTTCTGCTATAGCAATTAACTATTCTTGAGATGGCGTTACTCCTTCTAGTCCCTTATAATACTCATTAAAGAAATTTTCTGCTTCACGTTCAGCTAAAAGTTTTGCATTTTTCTGACCTTCATCATGTGCTAATAAATTTTCAATTAATTGCTTAGCAAAACCTTCAGACATTTGGGTCCCATATGGGTTATTTTTTGCATCTTTTGCCCAAGTTTCTTGCATAACCTTAATGAGATCAGAATATCCTTGAATATCATTAATAACACTACTATCAAAGTAACCATCATGAGTTTCTTTCCAACCCATAATGCCACTCCAAAAGTCTTGTCCTTGATTTTCAACAAAGAATGTATTAAATATATCTAAAAAGTCAGACCATTGCTTCTGAGTTTCTGGCGCCGTTTGCCCAAATTTTATAAATTCTTGAATACCCTAAACTAGTGCAGGATTACCAACTTCATATTCATCAACCATCTCTCGAAATTCTTTATATTTCGAGGTAATAAAATCTAAGGCTTCTCCATAGTCCTCAAAATTAGGAAAATTTTCTCTCCAGTCTTTAGCTTCTTGTATTAATTCATCTAAAGTAATATAATGACTTAAACATTTTACAATATTTTCATCTAAATCTTGAAAAGTTATACTACCAGCTTCAATAGCATCCATTGCTACTGCTAAACCACGAGCATTAATTTCTGTCTGTTTTAATAAAGCAGCTAAAGTTTTACTTTCTTTTGCTAATTCTGTTATATTGGCTGCACTAAGTTTTCCACTTTCTTTGGTTAAATCGGCTATTTTTTCAGATAGTTCAGTATATTCATCAGAAGCAAAATAATACTAAACTTGGGCAGTAATTCCAAAATGTAGTTCATCTTCTTCAGCAAGAGACTGAAGATCTTTTGCTAATTCTTGAACTTCGCCCTGACCTTCTTCAGCAGCTTTTGTTATTGCTTCTAAAGTTAAAACAGGATTGCTAGAAATACCACTTATAAAGTCTGCTAATGCGCTATTCTCCCAATCACCTTCAAGCATTACATCAGCAACACTATTCATTATAGTAGAACTAAATTCTTTACTATATCCTTCTAATTTTTCGGCAATACTAGTTAGCTATTCAAATTCTTGAATTGTTAACTAATCAAAAAGATTTTGTAAAGTATTTAAGTCAGTAATACCAGCTTGTTTAAAAATTGCAATAGCCTATTTTTTAAACTCACTTTTTGCGGTTTTATTAATAACCTTTAAATATTGTAAATATCCTCTAAAAGAATGGTCATATACATTTTCAAAGTTGTCTAAATTATTAATTAATTCGTCTAATTCTTCATCAGTGATTCCAAAGGCGGCCTACAACTAACTAAGTTCTGTATCATCAAGATTATCAAGTATTTCTGTAACCTTATTTAAATCAGTAGCTACGTCTCCACTAATTAAATCAGCAATTGCACCCCAACTATGACTGGTAATAGTTTTAAAGTTAACTTCTAATTGATCTTGTAAATCTCTTGCAGCTTGTAGCTCTGCAATACGCTGTCTTAAAGTTGCATCATCACCGGCGATTTCTTCGGAAGGAGCAATTCCAAATTTTGCTGTATATACTCCTCTTAATTCAAAATTACTTAAACCACTTAAATCCTAAGCTATGGAATTAACTGTACTTGTATATTCTGAACTATCATAGCTTCTAGCAAACGCTCTAGCAAAAGCATCTCCATATTCATGTTCTAATATATTGTCGCTTGCAGTTTGAATAATAGCATCGCGAATTGCACGTTCATATGAAGTTTCTAATAAATCTGTAGTATATTTAACTGTAGTAGGAGATAAATTACCATATGCTGCCTAATTTGCCGTTTCCCAATCTGCTCCATTATTAATAACATTAGCTAACCCCAATCCTGGAGCATTATTATATAAACCTTGCTAAGCCTACGATGCTACATATGCATACCACATACGTCCAATAAAAGTTTTTGCATCCTCAGAACGTGCCTACAATTCATCCGCACTTTCACGTAAACCAGATTGCATTGCAGCAGTACCAGCAACATTTTTATAAGCCTAAATGCGAAGTGAGGCAGTTGAACTATTATTTAATGCAGCAGCGACATTAAATAAGTTAGAAGCCTTTGTAGCTTTTTCAATAGCATCTTCAACTTGATTTTCATCAATTTTTAATACTAAATTACCATTATCATAAGTATATTCTAAAGAATCACTAAGTTCAGGATATGTATCTACTAAATCTTGAATTTGTTTATTGGCTTCTGCTAATGCTTCTTTCCACTCTAAAGTATATTTAGTAGCATTAGATAAAGTATCTTGAACTGATTTAAGATTTTCATAACGATTGGTTAAATCTGCTACAGCTTCCGCAGTTTCTTCAGAAGCATCTTTTAAACGCTCAGTTTCTTTCTCTGATTGTTTAATCTACCCTGCAAATGTATGAGTATCATATATCTTTTTTAATCTTTTAACTGCAAGAACAATAACAGTAATTATAGCAGCAATAGCTGCTAACTAAGCGCCGATACCTATAAGTCCTGCACTTGCTTCGCTTAACCCTTTTTTGGTTAAAAATCCGCCAACTGCTTTAGCAATACCACCGCTTTTAATACTTTTGCCAATCTTCTTAAAAGCATTACCTAAAGTTTTTCCAAAGCCTTTTACAATTTTTCCTTCTGCATCTTTACCGGTAAAAATACTTAATAAGCTATCAAAACCGGCAGACTTAAATAGTGCCTTTCCCCCTGCAATACCGGCTATTACAAGTCCCCATTTAGCAAAAGCGCCGCCTACTTGACCCAAAGCACCGGTTAACTAATTAAGGATATTTAATAAATCAGTAAGCAAGTCAACAAAAGTTTTAACAACTACATTATTAGTTAGTCCCATTAAGAACTCATTCCATGCGTTCTTAAGACGATTTAACTTACTCTCTAAAGATTCCTACGTTTTTTCAAACTAGCGAGCGGCCGCACCATTAGCATTGTACGCTTTCCCAACTAATTCTTGAGTGCGTGCATAGTCCTGCATCATAGCGATAAAACGAGACTATTGACGAGAACCTGCCGCCTACGTTGCAATATATCGCTGCTATACACTTGTTAATGTATCCCATTTAGAAGCTAACTCCATGAATATATCATCGAGTCCAGCTTCGCCAAGAAAATATTTATTTAAATCAATACCGGCTGTACGAAGCGCCGCACCAACTTTATTAACATCAATAGCTTGGCCTTCTTCATCTGTGCCACGAAGCTCTCCTTCGCCCACTAATTTTTTAACTTCAGAGAATCTTGCAACAACAGTTTTAAGCGCGGTACCTGCTGTTTCTGCACTTTCACGAGTCGTCTCAATAATCTATGCTAAAAATGCTGCGGTTGTCTCAAACTCCATATTTGCATTGTGAGCAAGAGACGCAACCTTCGTCATAGCTGTAGAAATTTCATCTACATTAGATGCAGTATTTGCAGCAAGTTCTGAATATACGTCATCAACACGTTGCGCGTTTGCTTCTGTAAGTGCCATATTAAAGCCACGAAGCGCGTTTGTCATACGGTCGGTTGCTTCAGCTGCTTCAAGACCTGCAATACGCGCCATCTTTAAGGTTTCAACCGAAAGAGCATTTACTTCATTTGTTTTTAAGCCTTGCTGATAGTAAAGTGTTGCTGCTTGATATGCTGCAAGTGTTGTAACACCAAGTTCATTCGCGCGCTTTGTATACTCAGGAAGCTATGCCCACATATCACCAACATCAAAGTCAGTAACAACTGCGGTCTCGGTCATTGCCTTATCAAGCTATTTAATAGTATTAAAAGCGCTGCGAATAGCACGTTTTACAAGATTTATTGCATTATTTAAACCAAAAAAATATTGAATACGAGATTTTACCTACTCTAATTCTTTATTAGTCTATGCTTGCGCACGACCGAAATCTGCATCTGCGGTAGTTAATTCTCGTATTTTCTATAACAGTTCTTCAGCTGATTTGGCACTACCATCAAAATCCTACATCAGCTTAGCAATTGCATTAGCCTTCGCTGTATTTAAGGCAGACTTTAATTTTTCAACATCTTGAACAGTATTCTTTAATCCAGGATCATTAGAAAGTGCATCAAATGATTTTTTTAACTCATTATACCATTTAGTAAGGTCTTCATTATTAATTTTTTCAACCTATTGATGAATTTTTTCTAAATTATTTGCAGCTAAATCAAGTCTTCCATCCTATAAATTTTTAGCAAAAGTATTAAATGTGCTGTTACTTAAAGTGCTCAAAGCCTTTTCAGCCTCTCCACTCAAGCCAGTAATTTCTTTTTTTAAGCTCTATAAACCTTGTTTAGTTTCATTAACATTAATAAAATTCTGGGTGCTAACCTATTGTTTTAATTGATTTTGTAAATCAGTAAGATTATTTTTTAATTTTTCAACTTCTTTTCCACCTAATTCTTCAAAAGCTTTCTTTAACTGACTACCATCTAAAGAATTAAGTTTATCAACAATTTCACTATATAAACGAACAATGTTCTTACCACTTTTTTCTAAAGCAGTAGCATCGCTATTGGTTTTAAAACCGCCAGCTTTTAGTTTCTAATATTTTTCTAGTTCTTTTTCTAAATCTCCAAAAGTTTTCTTAAAAGAGTTCTATAAATCATTGGGTAATTTTAACTATTTTAAAGCGTTCTAAATATTCTAGATATTACTAGTAACATCCTTCATATCAGCAATTGCTTTAATGTTAAAAGTAAAAGTTGTTTCTCCCATTTCTCCACCTCACAAACAAAAATCAGCATTAGCTAAAACTAATGCTGACTTAAAGTAAATGGAATTTACATATCACTATCTATATCTTCATCCAAGAAAATCATATCCATAAC
>AUXO015067712.1_pt1 | contig 17118 bp, 7 predicted proteins | sample 768731 | NCBI WGS metagenome assembly AUXO01 (sample SAMN02715735, study PRJNA202380) | gut metagenome | biome: sheep rumen | host: Ovis aries | place: New Zealand: Palmerston North
GGACAAAGTGACCAATATAATGAAGAAGAAAGATTTCGACAAAGAATAATAGCAGATTATTCTTTATGTACAAGAACCGGTAAAGAATATAGGCTTTTATATAGGGCTCATACTATAGGATTGGATAAAAATAGCACTGGGCTGTACTCATTAGTTATAATCTCTGAAGAAGATTATAACTCTGACTTAGCAGAATATTATGTGCCAATGGATGGAGGGGCAGTGATAGAGCAACAAAAAGAAGAGGAACTTAAGGTGCGGCTTTTAGAATATGAGCAAACATCGGGTTAAAACCCGATGTTTTGTCATCGCAATAATGATTATGAAAATATTTATCTAAAAGAGATTGCTTGCAAAGAAGCACCTGATTAATATGCCGTTGGAGTTGCTTTCTGCTGGTGCGAATCCGAGTAAAGTAGACAATTATTTATCATCTACGCCGCTAATATATGCGTTAGGAAGAACAGCATTAAATGCAAATGTTGAGGTATTGGAAACAGATGATAACGAGGTCAGAGATAAGAGTATGGAACTGCTGAAGTATTTGTTAGAAAATGCAGAACTATCTGAAGTAATAGAGCAGTCTGGGAACAATCCGTTAAAAATCATCTTATCATATAGAACAGTTTTATACCAGAATTGGTGGTGTTAGGAATATGGGGACAAGTAGAATATATTTTTTCACAGTGATGGAAATAAAAAGGCTATTTGATGAGGAAAGCTAAAGACTTAAGATAGCACTGGGGAATAATATTAACAACTAATTCAAAATAGTATTTTAATACTGGATAGTGTGCTGTATAATACTGCTAATAAAATGAGGGAAAAACAATATAAAATTTAGCAATTTAAACAATCATTTCTGTCTGCTATTCTTATTGGAACAATGCCCTGTTAATGAAGTGATGAATACAAGACATGGTATATATGTTTGCGGAGGTTGTTTTTAGTATTCTCAGAAGGAACTTCCGTTTTTTGCAGGTAATGCCATTTGTATGAATAGAGAAACAAGTTGCAAAGTTCATTTGCCGCATAAACGTTAAAGGTTTATTACTCGGATGTTTTTCACTGTAGAAGGATAGACCAAAAAATATAACGCGACTTCTGCTACATTTTATATTTTTTACTACTATATTGCGTATCAGAACATAAATCTTCGTATTGATGAAATCACGTGACATAGATAGGTGAAATATGATGGAAAAACAGCTTAACTGTCACTGCTTACCGACACCATGAGTTTGACTTTGTGGTGAAAAAAAGATATAATTAACCAATTAATTTGGTGAAATATGGAAAAATTGACGATAGAAAGAATAGGTTAACAGATAACACTGTAATTCAGATGGAGAAAATGTACTTTATTATGGTGGAATATGTTCATAATGACTACATCGATTTTGCATAGACATGACGATGGTTTTTCTTATTAAATATGCTATACGTTTGTAATAAGTGAGTTTGAAAGCATATTACTATCTGAAAATGGGTTTGGGGGGCTATGATAGTATGGATCCAAATAAGACAATAGAGGAGAACTTTTATAAGTGGTTGTCTGGATGGCTTTCGGCAAAACAGCTATCTGATATTTATGTTGCTTTTAATGTAATTAGTAAACATTATCAACAAAGTGGTTATTTTACTACTAATATTTTTGAAGTTACTGATATTGATACGCTTAATCGTGTGCTGAAAAGTATTTCTATAGGTAAAGCTTTCAAAAGACGCTATCCGGGAAAACAAGTGTCCGCTAGGCTTGGTATGAAGTACTATATAAAGTATATAAAAGAAGAGTATGTTTCAAGAGTCACCACGTCAGAGGAAAAGCCAATTTCTGACCAAGGAAAAAATGAGATAAATTTTAATGAAGCGTCTCAAACTAAAATCATTGAGCAATCTCAGAAAGAAGTCGACAAACATTTGAACAAACATTTGTCCCCATCCATTATTAGTTCTGAAGAACGTAATGTTGTAAGTCGTTCAGAGGTCGAAAAAGACGATGAGGCTATTGGAGACAGTATAATTCAGAGACTCTTTAAAGAAGGAATTCAATTTGTTGATCATAGAAATGAAGGCGGAAAACTATGGATTAGCCAAAACGATAAAGCAGACGATTTGATTGATGAATTCCGTATGCTTGGTCTTGAATTTGAATATTCTTCAGTCATTCGCGCTTGGTGGACATTAGATACCTTTTATGAAGCGGTTGAACCAAAGAAAAGTTCATTTCAGGAAAAAGAAGCAAACGAAATTGAAAAATCAGTAGAAATTAAGCCATTGGTTTCAGATTCTAAACAATCATCTGCGAGAGTTATTACATCTAATGAACAGTATAGTACAGATGAACTGTCTGTGAAATCTGAAATTGTAAATAACGCTATCAACGATAGAGTTAAAGATGGTTCAACAGAAAATAAAAAGGTTACTGTTGATATGCATAATAAAGATAATGATAGTGGCAGTAAAAGTGACAGGGGATGGACTGTGGTCGGCAAAAAGCCATGGGATAAGTTTGAAGCAGCAATTCTTTTAGCTGCCACTATTCAAATCTACGAAGGAATAATAACAAGACAAAGGGCTATTACTTATGTTTCAAAAGCTTTGCGGGGAAAAGCTCAACGAGAAGGTTTTGTAATAGGCGAAATATTTAGAAATGAAGCTGGGATAACTTTTCAAATGTATAGCATGGAGGCTGCGTACTTAGGTCATACTGTAAGAAATAAAACAGCCACAAAGCTATTTTTGGAAGTTGAAAATATTAGAAAAAATGATAAATCACAATATGAGTCTTTATTAGCTAAAGCTAAAGAAAAAGTGATTGATGTTGATAAAAGTTCTGAATATCAGAACTGGGTATTAAATTTAGGACAGGAAAAAGCGAAATCAATAATAGTGTCAAATCCGTCAGAACGTCAGAGCACGACGACGGATACTGTTATCAGCAGTGATGGTAAGGATGTTGGTGCTTCACACGCAACACAGAACAAACAAAGCAACAAGAAAGTACCCGAACAACCTTTTAATACACAAACAAAATATACAGTGAACTTTGCAGGCAAGAATGATTATTCTTACACTCGCCCGTTATCTTTTTCATACTTTGGTGATACCACATCAGTATCATCTTGGAGACAGGTTTACGTGAAAATTTGCCAATTGTTGCTCAGGGATCATCCTGCTGATTTTAAAACGTTTCGCGATAGAAATGGTGTAGGTGCATACAACCTGATATTTAGTAAATCGGTTTCCTTCACACTAACTAGTCCTGTCCAAATAGGTGATGGGTACTTCATAGAAGCTAATAGGAGTTCTACTTCACTTGTTAGAAATTTAAAAGTATTATTTGATTGGTGCAATGTTGATTATAGACGTATAAAGGTCTTTTATCAGAAGACACAGGAATTAAATGATGATAGTACTTCATCTTCATATCAAGAGACTCTTACTGGGAGTAATGATGATAGTGAAACGCAGACTGACAAAGAGAAGACAATTTCTGTGAGATGCACAGTCCAAACTGGAAGAGAAGAGTTTGCAAAGTGGTTAAAAGATAATTCTCTTAGAAATAGTGCGCAATATACTACGTGGACGCTGTCAAAAATAAGCGATTTGTCAATAAAGCAAGGTATAACATCAGACTCACTGTATACTATATGTGATGCTAATGAGTTGATGAATATTGCAGAAAAACTTGATAAAAATGGTACTTATAAGGAGTTCAAACGTTGGAATAATAGTGCAGAATCTGTATTAAAACAATACATCGACTTTAGATTAAAGTGGCAAAGTAGTGTTCCACATCAATTATCTAAAACATATAAAAAAGCAGATAAGCCCGAGAGCTTTAATGAATTAACCAAAGATACTCGCAATAGATTTATGGAGTATATGGGTAATCAAGGCTATTCGGATTCTACAGTAAGAGGTATGGCATCGGCTGTAGCTACTGTTGGGGAGTATGCAAAAACACATGGGCTGTTTAAACAATCTCCATATATGATTACTGATCCCGAAAGCATTGAAAAATATTGGAAAAAAATTAAATCTGATACTGGTTTTAGTAAATACAATATTGGGCAAAATCGTAGATTTTCGGTTGCGATGAAGCACTATATTACTTTCATCAATGGGTATCGCAGTAAGAAAGTTATTTGTGCTAAAGATCAAATAGAACAAAAGGAGGTGGGTTTTGCAGCGCGTCCTTCAATACATCCAGGAAGTATAGAATTTGAAAGCTGGTTAAAAGAGAAGAAATGTCCTTCTGGTTCGATAAGGACATATTTGCAGAGTGTTTCAACTATTAGTGAATACTTATTGAAGGAGGGATTGGAGGAGCGTGATATTTTCGCTATTCGAGGTATTGCTCGCCTTGAAAGGATACTCGATATTCTTAAAGATGATCAAGGTTATACTCTATTGGTAGGGACAGATAAAGTAGACCTTGATATCTATGCTTTCAAAAAATATATAGCTTTTCGCAGTAATGATTCGTCTGAAAGCATAGATAAAAGTACAAAAAAGCGCTTTGAAACTATTTTACATAGTCATTTTGAAAATGGTTACCGTGTGAACAGCATGATAGATCGAAACCGTTTCAAACAGTATTATGAAGATACTTATGGTGATGAAGTGTCTGAGGAGGATGACGAGCTTGTTAGTATTCTTAAGCAGATAGGTAGTGAACAGGATAATCGTATTTATTGGAAGGATAGTTCGTCTCATAATGATTTGATTGATGATATACAATCAGAGATTGCCAAGACCTTTAACCTGGGAATAAGTTGCGTTTATTTTTCAGAACTTTTCGCAAGATATCAAGAAAGACTTGCGATGGAACTTAATGTTTATAGTATGGATGTATTGAAATCGCTTTTGGTTTCATCATCATATGATGCATATTGCGCTGCTAAGCATTATTTTTATCAAAAGGATAGATTGCCTAATGCTTCTTTAGATGTTGAAAGATTGATGCGCCAATCAAATGTACCGCTCAGTTATAATGAAATCTATGGCAAGTTACGGTTTATACCTTTGGATACCATTAAGCATAGTCTTGTTGTTACTGATAAAGTCGTAAATGTAGCACAAGAAACATATTTCTATGCACCGAATCTGCCTATAAACGCAGAAGAACTGAACCAAATAGCAAGCCTGATAAAAGGTCAGCTTCAACAGAAAACCTTCATCACAGATGTCGAATTACGAGAACTCATAGAAAAGTATTGTCCATCTGTAGCGATAAATACTGAAGACTATCAAACCTGGGGATTACGTAATGCACTGGCAGTTTTGCTCGGAAATAGATTTTCTTTCAAAGGCGCAATCATTAGTGAGCGTGGTGAAGAGCTTAATATGGCACAGGCCTTTTCTGATTTTTGTCATTCGTATGAAACTCTTACTGTTGAAGAATTGAAACAGTTTGCTAAAAGCATGAATACGGTTGTTTATTGGGATTCAGTTTATGATGAGATGATAAGAGTATCACAAACTGAATTTGTATCAAAAGAACAAGTTCAGTTTGATATACAGGCAATTGATGCTGTAATAGATGAGCTAATGAATGGAGATTATCAATCATTACAGAGTTTTACGCTGTTCCTTCATTTCCCGGTCATAAATGTTCAGTGGAATACTTTTGTTCTTGAAAGCTTTGTCGCAAAGTATAGCAGAAAGTTTTCATTGATGCATGCAAGCTACACTGCAACTGATTGCTGTGGTGCGGTTGTTCGTAAGAATTCTGACATAAAGGATTTTAACGGATTGATTACTGATGTTTTGTCAAATTCTAACAGATGGAAAACCAAGAATGATGCGCTTGCTTTATTGGTTGCAAAAGGATATTTACAACGAAAACGATATTCGGGAATTGAAGCTGTTATAGTAAACGCAAAAATTAGGCGTGATTCCTATAGGTAATAGGAATTTGTCATGGCAGTAAATTAAAGTTTTTATGTTTAGTTTATATATAAAAAATGCTAAATCTTGTAGAGGCAAGGGATAGAAGATGTATCAATATGTATGGGATTATGATACTGGTGGATTATTGCTGACAAGTGAACAGTCAAAGTTCAGTAAGGAGCCTCGACCAGTATACTATCGTGAACTAGATATCTTGGGATTCGATGAGTATTGGACATATCCAAGGGATGATTCTGCACCAATAATGTGGGCCGAGGCAAATAATTATATTTATAGAGGCAGAAATGTTGCTCGAAGTAAAGGTGGTTCGATTTATGCTGCACCGGAAATCACTATTTTGGAAGAGCCTGAACCGGCTGGTGGGAGTTTAATACCAGTGGATATAAGAGGGATGCTTTCAAAGAACTGGGAGATCTTAGAAACACTATCACAGGAAACTATTCAAAAAATATATAACACGTATAGAAAATATAAAAATAGAATAGATGTATTTTATGTTGCTTTTAGTGGTGGGAAAGATAGTGTAGTAACGCTTGATCTAGTTCAGAAAGCATTGCCGCATAATGCTTTTTTTGTATTATTTGGTGATACCAGGATGGAGTTTAGCGATACATATCATACAATAGAACAGGTAAGAGACTGGTGTGAGAAGTCTGGAATTTTATTCAGGACATCGGTGTCTGACTTAAAACCTGAAGAAACATGGTCAAAATTTGGACCGCCATCAACAGTATCGAGGTGGTGCTGTAGTGTTCATAAAACAGCTCCTCAAGTGTTATTATTGCGAGACCTGTTGAAAAAGCCTGATTATACAGGAATGGCATACGTAGGAGTACGAGCGGATGAAAGTCTTGCCCGCAGCAAGTATAGTTATATTTCGTTTGGAGAAAAGCACAAAGGTCAATACACGTGCAACGCTATTCTAGACTGGAGTTCCGCAGAAGTATTCTTATATATTTATGCAAATAATCTTATACTCAATGAGACTTATAAAAAAGGAAACAGGAGAGCAGGATGCTTAATATGCCCACGTGCAGCTGAAAGAAATGATTACATGAACCATTATTGTTATAGCGAGGAATCTGAACCGTTGGTTGAGGCTATACGCACTGCTTATAACAATGCATTTCAGACGAAAGAGGCATTAGAGCATTTTATTGATATTGGTGGATGGAAAGCTCGTAAAAATGGAAGAGACATATCTATACCAATCAATTACAAAGAGCTAAGCGATGACTCAAAAAGTGTTAAATTAATAGTTAAACATCCAAGAACAGATTGGAAAGTATGGATTCAAACTATAGGAATTCTTGCAAATAACGAATCACCTTATGTACTTAATTATAAGGGGAAATTGATCCAATTCAGTGTAGCAGAGGTAGATGATTCCTTAGAGGCAAGGGTTGATGCCATGACAGCACATGATAATCCTGACTTTGTGAAACATTTCAAAAATGTCTTTAGAAAAGCTGCTTGCTGTGTTGGTTGCCGCGAATGCCAAGCAGATTGTCCACATGGATGTTTAAACTTTATAGATGGGAAAGTGATAATTTCCGATGATTGCCATCATTGCTCACAATGTCATAAAGCGGAACATGGGTGTTTAGTATACAAATCTTTAGAACTGCCAAAAGGAGGAATAATAATGTCTGGAAAAAGCATGAGCTTGAATAGTTATTCTCATCATGCACCTAAAATGGATTGGATTAATCAGTACTTTGAATATAAAAATGATTTTGATGACAAGCATAACCTTGGATCACAGATGTATAGCTTTTTCAAACGTTTTTTACGAGATGCTGCGCTTCTTGATAAGAATGGATTTTCCTCAACAGCTGAGTTAATAGATAAATTAGGTTTGGAAAATGAGATGAGCTGGGGGATTATCTTGACTAACTTATGTTATGCACCTCAAATTAGATGGTACGTGAATCGCTTAGGATTTAATCAGGAATACTCAAAGCAGTTGCTTGCATCGATGATGGTTGATGATGGGGCAAAAGAGAGTTGGACAAATGATATCTTTAGCTCAATAGTTCGTATTTCAGAGCTACCGCTTGGAAAAGTGGGCATAGGGGAAGTAATTCGGACTAAAAATAGAGTGACGGGAATAATGCGAACGTCATGGGAGAATCCTAATGCTCTTGTGGTCTTATACGCGCTTTATAGGTTTGCAGAAGCGTGTGGTGATTACTACCAGTTTACACTTGAAACATTGTATGATGATTCAATTGAGAGGGATGGTGTAAGTCCGACCCAGATATTTGGCATTGATAAAGAAGATATGATTCGAATATTGAATGGACTTGCCGTTAATTATCCTGATTTTATATCTGTATCGTTTACTTTGGATTTAGACAATATTACGCTTCGCTCTGATAAGACATCAGAAGATATTCTGCGATTATTCTAAAACGGAGGCCTGACCATGAGTGGAAAACTGTACTCGGATTATTTTAATATAGACCCCAAGTATTATGCAGCAGTTACAGCTGATTTAATAGAAAGCGGAAAAGTATCATGGAAAAATTTTTATCCTCATGCTACTTTTGTAAAGCTATTGGAAAAGACACATACTGTTCTATCAGGAAAAGATCCACGATCTTTATGGGTTGAAGGTGCTTATGGTACCGGTAAATCACATGCAGCACTCACGGTAAAGTCAATATTAGAAGCTTCAGATGAAGAAGTTGAGGAATATTTTAAAGACTACGGGTTGAGCAAAGATTTGTGTCAAAAACTTATAACGGACAAGAATGCAGGAAATCTTATTATTATCCATCGAATAGGGTCTGGTTCTATACATTCGGATCAGGATTTGATTCTTGCTGTTCAGGATAGTGTAATGGCTGCATTAGATGCTCATGGTATTGAGAACCATGGGGAAGCATCTCTGAGAGATGCTGCATTAAAGTGGTTTGAGAAGAAAGCCAGTCGCGATTACTTTGACCAGCTTATATCCGAAGAAAAGTATGCTTGGACATTTGGTGGAGAAAAAGTTGATTCCATAATTTCAAAATTAGAGAACGGGACATCTGATCAAGTGACTAAGTTGATGCGAGATATAATAACTGTTGCCGAAGATAATGGTATATTTGCTTTGCGCTTGGATATTCAGGGAATGGCCTCTTGGATTAAAAGTGTAATTGAAGAGAATCACTTGCAAGCAATCTTGTTTGTGTGGGACGAGTTCACTGAGTTTTTCCAGAACAATCCTAATTCTCTCACGGGTTTTCAGACACTTGCTGAAATAAGTCTTTCTCATCCGTTCTACTTCATGATTGTTTCACATGAGAGCCGCAGTTTGTTTTTGAATGCAGAAACGGCAAAAAAAATCTTAGATCGTTTTGTTCCACCTATAAAGATAGAGTTGCCGGAAAACATGGCTTTTCGTCTGATGGCACAAGCTATGAAAACAACGAGTGATAAGCTGTTGAAAACAGAATGGGAAGGTTACAAAGAAGAGTTGAATGAAGATCTTGCATCTGTTCGTGCGAGCATAAGAAACAGTGTATCAAAGAATACTGCGCTTGGGCAGAAAACTGTTATCTCCGATAGTGAACTACAGGCGATTGTACCTATACATCCGTATGCTGCTCTTTTATTAAAGCATTTGTCTGTAGCTTTTAGTTCAAACCAGCGGAGTATGTTCGATTTTATTATAAATAATGATACTGACTCGAGAGCTTTTAAATGGTTTATCGGAAATTATGGCCCTCTTGATAAAATAAATCTGCTGACTATAGATATGCTGTGGGATTTCTTCTACGGGAAGGGGCAGAATGGTCTGAATGATGATGTCCGAGTGATTCTGGATTCTTATGGACTACTGAAATCGGATAAGCTTTCAACCGATGAACAGCGTGTCTTGAAGACAGTTCTACTGTTTCAGGCAATCTCTATGCGAGTGGGAGATGTTGAGCTTTTAAAACCAAATGAACAAAATGTCGATTTGGCCTTTAGCGGGACCGGTTGGAGCAAAGGCAAAGGGCGTTCGATTGCAGAAAAACTTGTTCGAGAGGGGCTGCTTTTCAAGAAACCTGTTGGTGGCGGTAAATCGGAATACACTGTTGCTAACAGTACCGGCGATGCGGCTACAATAAAGAAAAAAAAGGAAGAGGTTATTCGCGATACAAAAACGCAGGATCTTTTGATACAGGCGGATTTGCTTAGTGCCATACTGTTACCGCAGCCTATTGCTGGTCGATTTATAATGGAAGCTTCTGCGACGAAGAATTTCGCTTCTGTCCTAGGTAAGATGCAAATCAAAGATGTCCCGGATCGCTTCAAGGTGATAGTGACATTTGCATTAAATGATGATGAGGCAGCTCAGATTAAGAATCAGATTATACAGGCTATTCGTTTGGGAAAGACTGATATTATCTATATAGACGCAGGTCTGACCCCCATGGGGAAAGATTTGTTTAATCAATATGTTGAAAGCATGGCTTATAGCAAATACTATGCACAGAATGATAAACACCGTGCCAGTGAATTTCAATCTCAGGCATTAAAATGCCTATCGGAATGGAAAAATAAAGTAGCTATTGGTGCCTTTATGCTTTATAGTAACGAGCATCCCAGTGGTATTCGTATGGCAAATCTAACAGCACTCCAGGATGAACTCACTTCATTAAATCATAAAGTATATCCATATGGCTTGGAACAGTATAATGTAATTGCAAATATGTTTACCAAGGGGCCTCTTGCTCAAGGAGCTGAGTGCGGAATTACTCAAAAACTCGTTGGGACATTTAAAACATCAAATGAAAAGAGAAGCCTTTCTAATGCATTAAAAGGAGCATGGAATGTTGAAGAATATTGGAAAGATCCTGCAAAAAAAGGATTGCCTATCGTTAGACTCAAACAGAGAGCAGAAGATTTGATTGAGGGAGGATTCTCTCAGTCTTCCGGACGCATTAGTATGTCTGTCCTGTATAATGAGCTTACAAAGGCGCCATATGGCTTGATGCCTAATAACATTTCTGCTTTTGTACTTGGTTTTTTATTAAAGGAATATGCAACTGGAGATTATTTCTGGAGCAATGGCTCTAATAGTGAGTCCATGACAGTGGACAAGATGAAGACCATGATTGCAAATGCAATTAATCAGGAGGTATCCCCCGGAAAGAATTTTCGTGAAGAGTATATAGTTGAAATGTCGGCAGATCAACGTGCGTTTTTGAACTGCACAACGAAAGCTTTTAAGATTCCAACAGCGCAGTGCGGATCTATCGAGAATGCGCGTGATCAAATTAGGATTGCCATGAAGAGGCTCAGTTTTCCGATTTGGTGCGTGAAATATATTCTTCCCACTATTGAACATGTGACTGATAGTGAGATTCTTTCTGAAGTTATTGACTCTTATTGTAATATTGCAAATACTGCTAATGGAAACCGGGGTAGCGAAAGCGAGCTGGCGACTTCTATTGGGCAGGCTGTGGTGAAAAACCCTTCAATTACTGAAGACCTTTCAAGGATTTTGACAAATGAAAACAGTCGCGATGGCATGTTAGCTTACATAGATACTTTCGAGGGAGGAATACTAAAACAGCTCGCTGCACAAATTGGTGACAATGGAGCTTATCTTGATGAAGTCAAGAAAAAGTTTAATGCTGATGCTGCTAATTGGGTATGGAATGCGGAGACTGCAGACGATAAGATTCGTGACGTTATTTTGGACTATCAGATAATTGTTGAGTCCAACAAAAGTCTACCAAAATGCTTGACAATTTCAGATGTTATACGAGGATGGAATGCAAAAACTAATAATATCAGAATTTCTTACGAGGCAGTAAAGAAAACTGTTGGCGATTTGGCATCGTTTTTGGACGAGTTGCACCGAATGAAGCAAACGATGGATCTTCCAGATCAGAGAAGGAAGAAGTTCTATGAGTCTATAGTAGCTAATAGAGAATCATTTGATCGTTTCTATAATGATCAGGTCAAAACTTTCAAATTGGTAGCAGCGTCATTTCTTGAAGGACTTGATGATGCTGATATAGCAAGTATTTATACGAGTTTTCCATCAGGTCAGTTCACAAAGTCCGGGACTGAATACTTCAAATATGTAGAAAAGGAGATCAATGATTACCAAAAAGGGCAATTGAAAAAACGTATTCGTGATTTATGGAAAGAAAAGACCGGAACTAAGGATCCAATCGACTGGTCCGCGCGTTATGATACTCCCATTTTATGTATGTTTAATGATGAGGATCGTGTAGATGCTAAAGTAATGTTTTCGATTATGCGTGATAATGCTCCTACTGAAGCTGATGCTAATCGTGTTTTACGTTATTTAACTTACGCAACCTTTTTCGAAAAACTTGATAGTCCTGAAGAAAGAGACCGTTGTTTTATGGAGCGGGTTGTAGGTGATTATAAGATTTTGTTAAAGGATCCGCAGGCTGTTCGTGAGTATCTGATTATTCATACGACAGAAAGACCTTACTATTGGATGGACAATTTAGCTATTCAAAATCAGATTAAGGCTTACGCAGATAAACAGTATAAAACAGGTGGATATGAGCGAGCTTGGTCTGTGATAGATCAGATGGATGCGGGTGAACTGCGCGAATACTTGAAAGAATTGATTTCTGATAATATTAAAGTCGGGATAGAGATTTTGAAGAACAACTGAATGGAGGGGCATTTATGTACTGTCAAAGTCTGTCGGAATGCTTCGAGCAAATAAGTGCTTATGCAGAAGGAAGCTATACCAGCTTCCCTCTGTTAGTTGATACAGAAAATTTTACTGATTTTTGTACAATTGAACATCGTATGCATGCTGATGATAGCAAGCACTGTATATATGTTTCTGAGAATACTTACATAAATGGAATCCCGAATATGCAGGAGGTAAAGGAAAAACTCTCGATTACGGGTACACATGTTGTAATTGGTGTTTCTCAAAGCATGATGATAAGAGGAAAAAAAGCGCTGGATGAAATAATCGATGAGTTGCTTGGACACTCTATACGGGGACATGCTATCATACTTCTTACACATTGTCGCTCTATATTAGAAAACTATCTCCAGAGAGATGTGAGATTGCGGAATCGTATTATAATTCTGACTGGAGAACCCACGCTATTACCGCAAATCCGTATTGCAAAAAGTAAGGATGAGTGTATAGGGTCATATTATGATGATGGATTACGAGCCCTATTATCTCATTTAGAACATATTACCGACACTGAAATTGCATATCGTCCAGTTATTACTGTTGTTACACCATTTTCAAGGGCACTTTTTCAAAACTCTATGTATGCCGTCAGCGAAAGTGGCGGAATATTTGATGTTCTTATTGAAAAATATAATGATATTTCTGGCGCAGTAGAAAAGTATTATGGAACGGATGAACAGTGGACGTGGCTTTTCGGTGAAATGAAGAAATATAAGAGTTTTGCTGATTATATTGTTGCCTTATATGATTCCACGTCAGGCATAGTAACACATCTCGGAGATATCATTGAATCAGGCAATACTAACTCGATATGGGTACTTTGGCTTGCCCTAAAAGTATTTGGATCTGGTTCAAATAAATACCTGGCATATGCGCTTTCAAATTCTCAAAAGGCTGTAGAACTTGAAAGTCATATTTATCAAGATTTGTTGAATGTTGATATTCAGGAGAGTCGGTTCGAAAAGTTTTTTGCTGAAAGGAAACACCTCATAGAAAGACTTCCGGAAAATTTGCCGGAAGTGACAAGCTATTGTGCCAATGTTGGTAGACACGGTAAAAATGCCGTATACTATCTTACAGATGCATCGGAAACTGAAAGGTTTACTTTCATGCAATTGCTTGATCAAAATACGTGGAGCGAGGAAGAAATAATAAGAGCGATTCAGCATGGATTCCCTGAGCTGGCACTCTACATTCGAGAGTTTACATTTGATCAGATTAATACAAAGCTTCCGGAGAAAGATGCTTCTTTCCGTGATACCCTGACAGATTACTTCCAAAAGTATAAAATCCAGAAAATTAAGAACCATATAGACGTTGATTTTTTGAATCAGGTTAATGAGCTTGCAGTAGATAGACCTTTTTATAAACTTAGACCACGCAGCGGTATAGTGGCTTCATTAGATAAAAATAACGTTCAAGCTTATTTTTTCGATGCCCTTGGCGTGGAATACTTATCATATATTCAGGCTAAATGCGAAAAATACGGGTTAGTTTACGAAATAAGCATAGGTCATTGTGAACTGCCTTCCATAACAATTAAGAATAAGGATTTTAAGCAGTATTTCCAGACAAAAGACATTGGTGATCTTGATGAATTGAAACATCATAGTCAGGAATATGACTATCAGACATGTGAGTATCCTATACATATCTTTAAAGAGCTGGATATCATTGATCAGGAACTTCGCCGCATACGTGCTCAATTAATCCAGAATAGTTTTGATAAAGCAGTGATAGTTTCCGATCATGGTGCAAGTAGGCTGGCAGTAATATATAAACATGAGAGCGGTTCACTTTTGGAATTGACAGAAAAAGGAATTCATAGCGGGAGGTGTTGTCCTGCTTCAGAAGATCCGAGAATACCACAGGCTGCATATGAAGATGGTTATGCTGTCCTGGGAAATTATGAACGATTTAGGGGTGGGCGAAAAGCTAACCTTGAAGTTCATGGTGGAGCCAGTCTTGAAGAAGTTGTTGTGCCGGTTATTATAATATCTCTGCGTCCAAGTGATATAAAATACTATTTTGTTAATCCGGTCGTGAAATATAAGATCAATAAGCCTACCGAGATTGAACTGTTCTCAAATGCTCCAATGAAAAGTCCGAGGATAGAAGTCGAGGGTGTTTTCTACGATGGCAGGTTTAGTATGGATAATAAACATGCGACGTTCACATTGACAGAACAAAAACGTGCACGTGAATATACTGCCACTGTTTATGAGGGAGATGCTAATACAGGCGTAGTACTTACTTTCCAGATTGAACGTAATACAAAGACAAGAAATCTTTTTGAGTTTTAGAAATGTGGGAGTAACTAATAATGGATGATTATACAGCGTATAAGCAAGAAATTGAGGGAATGAGTGATTCAAATTCAGATATGAATGAATCTTTCATTGAACGTCTCAAAGACTGCTTTGACACTATGGTTGTTTATAAGGACTTAAATAAGAACAACTTTATTGCTTCTTTTAAATTACCGTCTTTTATGCGTGACTTTGTTCTGAAAAATTTTCAGGATGATGATGGGGATGTTGATGTTGAAGAGGCTGCAGGGTTTATTCATAATTTTATTCCAAAGAAGGATGAGTGGAAATCTATTCAGAACCGAATTGTAAATAATGGTGAGGTAGTACAGCTTCTGGCAAAGGTTTCAGTTGAGATTGACATCGGCACGGGTGAAATATCATTTGCATTGCCTGATTATAATCTTTCAGCTAAAAATACCACCATACCTGCTGATGTTTGGACGAATTGTTGTGATGCTCTTTTAAAATCAGAAGAAAACTGGGGAGTAATCCAGCTTGGCTATCAGTATCCGTTGGATGCAAAGAACAAAGGAAAAATCAAACTGATGAATTTTAAGGATTTTTGTCCGTATGAGGTTGATTTAGATGAGTTCAAAGATGCCCGTACAGCGTTCTCTCTAGATGAATGGATAGATATTATTCTTGGAGCTGTCGATTATAACGCAAAGGGGTATGGAAGCCGAGCACAAAAACTCTTTGTTTTGCAACGTCTTCTTCCTTTTGTTGAAAAACGTATAAACCTTCTGGAGCTGGCTCCTGCTGGAACTGGAAAATCCTACATGTTTGGTCAAGTAAGTCGGTATGGTTGGCTCGTATCCGGGAAAGTCAGCCGTGCGAAGCTGATATATGATATCGGTAGGAAGCAGGATGGAATTGTTGCTCTCCGAGATTTTGTTGCCTTAGATGAAATACGTGAAGCCAGTTATATGCAGGATGAGGAAATTCAGGCTGCGTTGCAGGCTATTATGGAAAATGGAAAATACCGTGCTGGTGATAATCATGAAGTCAATGTAGATGCAGGAATCATTTTCCTTGGCAATATCAAGTCAGAGGCAATGGATGAGTATAGTAATATGTTAACTGAACTGCCAAAGCCTTTCCATCAGACTCAGTTTCTTGATCGTATTCATGGATTTATTAAAGGATGGGATTTGCCTAGAATGAATGATGATTTAAAAGCATGTGGATGGGCGTTAAACTCGGAATATTTTTCTTCCATAATGCATGAACTTCGGGATGACCCTTCTTATCGCGCTATAGTTGATGCTTTGATTGAAATGCCACCTAAAGCGGATACTCGTGATACCGAAGCAGTTAAACGAATTTGTACCGCTTATTTGAAGCTTTTATTCCCGCATGTCCGAAAGGCTGAAGATATTACTTCAAGGGACTTCAATCGTTATTGCTTGCGTCCTGCTATGGATATGAGAGAGATTATTCGCATACAGATGGGAATTATCGATGAAAAAGAAGCAGGGAAGACAGTTCCTGGATTTACCGTAAAGGATATCTAAAACAATGAGAAAGAAGACCATATATGAATGTATCACTTGTGGAAAAAAACCACTGCAAAAAAATGAAGTGGGCATAACAAAGAAGCTTTTAGGAGAAAATACTAAAGTATACTACTGTATAAATTGTCTATCAGACTATCTTGATGTGACAGTGCAAGATATAGAAGATAAAATAGAAGAATTTAAAGAACAGGGATGTAAACTGTTTGAATAGGCGGTCAATTATGATATATGCTGATCATGCTGCAACCACAAAGCTATCTGATACTGCATTTCAAGCCATGCTTCCATGGCTAAAAGAAGAGTATGGTAATCCTTCACAACCATACTCTTTTTCCCGTAAACCCAAAAAGGCTATCTCGGAGGCTAGGGAGATTATTGCATCTTGCATCCGTGCTAATCCGGAAGAAATATTTTTCACTTCGGGTGGAACCGAGAGCGACAATTGGGCGGTTAAAGGAGTTACATTAGCACGTTGCGAAAAGGGTAAGCTTCTCACATCTGCTTTTGAACATCATGCTGTACTGAGAGCATGTCATTCTATTCAGCACTGTGGCTGGACGGTCGATTATGTGTATCCGAACGCTAATGGTATCATAACGACTGATGCTTTAAATAATAAGCTTACAGATGATACTATATTGGTTTCTGTTATGCTGGCAAATAATGAGTTAGGGACTATTCAGCC
>AUXO010467732.1_pt1 | contig 17113 bp, 12 predicted proteins | sample 768731 | NCBI WGS metagenome assembly AUXO01 (sample SAMN02715735, study PRJNA202380) | gut metagenome | biome: sheep rumen | host: Ovis aries | place: New Zealand: Palmerston North
CCACGCTTGACCAGCTTTCTCTCCCATCTGATAATATCCACTTTGGAAATTATCAAATTCAATAGCATTAAGCTTAGCTGGATCAACTTTACCATTCTCATCAAAAACTTCTTCATCTGCAGCAACATTTACAATCTTACCAACTACTGCATATAAATTTTCTATCTCAACTATTTCAGCATGCTCACACTCCATAACAATTGGAAATTCATCAATGATAGGAGCGTTTACCTTACTACCCAAAAACATATTCTAACTATTTTGATATTATATCCATATTTTTCCTATTTACGTCCTCTAGAATCAATATATTTTCTTCATATTTCATTTTTAAAAAACTAACTATACCTCGTATCCTATAACTTCTCTAGAAACCAAATCTATAACACTTTGCGAAATAAAAGATGTATCTATCCAATAAGCGCAATTTTTTCTTGGATTAAAGAATCCAAGTTTACTAATTCTATTAAAAGTAACCGGATCACTTTTCAATCCCATCAAATAATACACTAACAATTGTAACGTATATTGAGCATTTAAATCATGTTTCGAAACCTTCATATCCCATAAACCATTTGGAGTTAAATAATCTGCATCTCCCGATGATATTATTTTTGTATATCCTCCGGCAAAAGTTATATTTGTTTTACAAATATCTCCTTCTTTTTCAAAAAAATGTACTGCTCTTAATACCATAGTTCGAATATTAGATATTAAATATTCATCTGGAACTAAACCATCTGATCGATATGCATCACACGACACCCTATAACACACGTCATAACCTGCCAAAACGCATGCTGATATAATACTTTCATCATCAAGACCAGTAATTTTGTCAACATAATCAAGTGCCCTATTATATTCTTTTTTTTCTCCACCAAAATAATTATCTAGTTTAATAGCTCCCCAAACTGAAACTCTAAACGCTTGCTTTGCATCAATGCCACAAAACACTCTAGTTAAATAGTCTACTACTATTCCAACAATAGAAGGATTAACATTTTCATTATTATTTAATATACAATTATCATCATATTCTTCTTTTACAAATAAACCAGTTTTTAGATAACCACCTCTAGGTTGTTTAATCATTTCAACTCTTTTAGTTACTGAATACATATTTTACCCTCATCAAAACTTCAACAACTCAACAAAACTACTAAAATCATACTCTTTTGATTTATATAAATAATCAACTAAACCTTTTATATTACTTCTTCTCCTAATATATGTACTATCTGATAACATATATAAAAATTCTCTCATATTAATAGTCCCATTTTGTGATGCTTGAATCATTCTAGAAATCAAGGTACTTCTAATAATCAACCTATCCATAAGCATTTCTTTTTCTTCAACTTTTCTACCTATATAATCATAACCAATTCCACTTAAATAAAAATTATTATAAAAAACAAATGTTAATCCTAATGTTGCTGATAATTTAGCATGATTTTCTCCATATTTTATATATGCTGATTCTTTTCTATCCCCAGTATTATCTAACAATAATTTTCCTATTTCCTTATATTTCAATCCCGGATTATCTTTTTCTTTTAATACATCACATAAGATATCCGTTGCTTTTTTTAAACTACTAAATTGCACCACATCACTTGTCTCTATTCTAGTTTTAGGTAATCTTGTACATATATAATCTATGTATGCTTCTATAGGAATTCTAATTACTTCATCAATAAAAGAACTGATTTCAGGAATATAATCTTTCTCAAATAATATTTTTTTATTTATTTTTTTCTCAGTTTCGTACAGAAAAAAATCCTTCAAAATCACATCCATGCAATCACCACCTATTTTTTCCTCTTTTCAGAAAATTTTTCTAATCTTTTAATTATCTTTTCTATCTCAAATTGAGCATTTTGATACGTTTCACTTGATGATTTTATTTGTTTCTCAAATGAATCATCACTAATAGTATTTCTAAATGTTTTTAACTTTTTAATTATATCATCTAGTTTTCCAGAATCTTGAATTTCTTCATACCCCGAAATTAAATCAACTTCTCCTGTAGCAATCTTTTTCATAATTTTCTTTGATTGTTTATCACCCACTTTAGCAATTTCTCCAAGTTTTCTCATGTCAGTAGCTTGTACATTTTCATTCTTAATTTGATTCGAAATTGTATCATCTATATCCGGATCAGTCTCTCTATATTTTTTTATGGCTGCATTTTTTAAATACTCTTCATAATGACTCCAATGTCGTTTATTTAAATCATTATGTTCTATCATAAACTCTATTACTTTAACCATACTATTGGCTTTTTGTCTAGATATTCCTAATTCATCAGCCATATAATCTATAGGAAGTTTTGTTTGCTGTAATCTCCTATATAAATAGTTTGCTTGTTCAAATGGATCCCAATCTTTTCTTCCTATAATATGATATTGTCCAAGTAAAGCAAAAATTGCGGAATCATCGATATCACTTGGTAAAACTTTACACTTAATTTTCCCCCACTGAACAGGATCATCTCTATTCAACAACCTATATGCTGCTAACCTACTATTGCCCTCAAGTACTACAAAATCACCATCTCTTACAATAACAGGATCTATTAATCCTCCATTACTCTTTATTGATTCTTTTAATTGTTTAACGTGATCTTGAGAACACATATATTCTTCTATCTCATCTTGAGTAGGTTCAACACCATCAATATTCAATATGCTATACACCCTTGGATTTTCAGGATAAAACTTCAAATCAACTTGATTAATATCTTCTAACCTTACCTCATAATCATTTTTTCCTAAAGTCAAATTTTCAGTTACCATATCATATATCCTCCTCTGCATTTAAAATATATCGAACAATTTCTCCATAACTATAATCTGCATTCTTTATATAATCCTCTTCCTTTATATCCCCTTGTGCTAAAAAAGCTGCGTGTTGCTTAGCTTGAAGTAACACTTCTACCCATTCATCAATACTATTTTTCACAATCAAATTATATACATAACATTTTTTCTTTTGTGATATTCTGTGAATTCTATCTTGTGCCTGAAGATAATCATCTAAATTAAAACCTCTATCATAAAAAATAACATTATTTGAAACTGTAAGCGTTAATCCTTCTTTAGCTGCCTGTGGTGTAGCAAACATCACTTTACATGTATTATCTTTTTTAAATTTATCTACAGCCATGTTTCGTTCACTTATGCTTAAAGAACCATGTATTTTTACTGGATTTAGATTTTTAAATTTCGAACAAAAATATTCTACATTTTCAATATAACTACTCCAAACAATACATTTTTCTTCTTTTTCTATAATCTCATCTAAAATTATTTCTAACTTTTCTTCTTTAGCAGATTTTACATCGTAATTTTCATTAATCAATCGTGGATTGGATGTAACTTGTAACAATCTTAATAACCTTTTCAATGCAATACTATCATCATCTTGTTCTAATTCTCCATCACGTACAACTTCAACCTCAAATTCATGAATAATTTGTTTATACATTTTTTCCTGTTGATTTTCAAATTCAGAATAAATAGTAACATACTCCTTTTCAGGTAATTGAATTCCACAACTAGATTTTGTTTCTCTAATAGAAAAATCTGATATTTTTTCAAATATTTCTGAGACAGTAGTTTCAAACTTCCTTCTCTTTTCAACATTATCAATAAAATCATTTCTTAAATCTGTATTTTTTTTAAATGACTTAAAATCTCCCCCCAAACTTTTCCCTTCATCCAAAAAAAATATCTGTGCCCAAATATCATATGGTCTATTAGCAACTGGTGTTCCCGTCATAATAGTTTTTATTTTAAACAATGACGACAGTTCAAAAAAATCTTTTGTCAACTTAGATTCTGGATTTTTAATTTTTGTTGATTCATCAATTATCACTCCCACGTCTCTACTCTTCAAAAATAATTTCATTCTTTCTTTATCGGTAGATATTGTTTCATAATTCGTAATTATAACTTTTGCTGGACTATTAAAAACATAAAAATTTTCTGCTTTATTATTGCTCAACACCTTAGGTTTAATATGTGTATGAACGCCAAATTCCTCTATCCAATTTTTAACTAATTGTTTTTTAGTCACAATAATTACTGTGTCAATATCTCTATTTCGTAACCAATATAATAATAAATCTATAGCTATTTTTGTTTTACCCAAACCCTGTTCATGAAAGACAGCACAATAATCCATATTTTTTATCGTTTCTACAGCTTCTATTTGATAAGGAAATGCATTTTTTAGTGGATTATAATTTACTTTATAAGAAGATATAATTCTACTCAAATAATCATCTCCTTTCCAAACTCATTAATTATATATATATTAAATTCATAATTTCTTTTTTTCTTTATACCACTAAAATAATTCTTTGCCGTAATCCTTAACTGCCATGGAATAGCAACAATCAAACTAGCATCACCATCAAAGTTATTACATTCTTCCATATATGCATCGAACTGTTCTTTACTATGTTTTCGTGAAAAATCGTCTAATGTTTTTGCTTCACCTATAAGCATTTTTTCATTATCTCTATAAAAAACATCTGGAATATATTTTCCTAAAACTCTAATATTACTATTACTACCAGACGAATCTACTTGAATCATAATATGATTAGTCTCGGGGATCATTTTCTTAAAATTCAATATAATTATATCTACCAAATTAATATGTTCTTTTGATTCCATGTTTATTTATTTACTTCCTCAATAATCTCTTTTAATTCTTCAACCAAATCTTCAATATCATTTTTTTCCTCTTCATATCTAGGATCATCACGCAAAGATTTAATATAACTCCATTCAATATTTCTACTACGATACAATAATTCATTTATTAAATCTATAAAAGAAGCCTCTTTTAATACTTTATTATTTTTTTCATCAGAACTTAAATACTTTATGGCTTCTGATATATTTTCTTTAAAAAATACTTCCTTTGCGTTACTATTAGCTAATACTGCGGGAATTTTTCTTACATTCATTGCTGTATCAACATTCCCTTTTATAACCCAATCAGTAAAATCATTCTTATTATATTTATGAATCATCAATGCCTGTGCAACAGAGGTGTTTTGTAATTCAGTATATTTTGAAAAATCCCTAGGATCAGGATCCATTTCATTACCTTGAGCAGCTGGGAAATAGTATTTTACCATATCAGAATAAGCATCAATCAACTTCTGTATTTCCGTTTTCTTCCCACCACAATAAGATATAATCATAGACATTGGTAATTTATCTATATTACATAGTTGATTTAAATATTTAGCCTTTGAAAAAGCATCCCAATCCCTTGGTCCAACCAAATGAGATTGTAATCTAATAGCATGTATTTTTTCATCTGATAATTGATCATATATAATTGCAATAATCTTTTTCCATGGTCCATTAGGATCGATTTCGGCAAATTCTTTATATATTTGTAATCTAGTATTCCCTTCTATTACAACCATTCGTCCGTCAGGATATCTATTTACTATAATAGGATTAATAATACCTTTATTTACTCTTATTGACTCCTTCAATGTAGTATATGTTGATGTTACTGAACTCCCCGACGATGCACTTAAAGCCAACGCTATCGCTTCACTTGTCAAAGCTTCATCTTTATACATTTCTAACCACTGCTTTATTCTTGGATTATTTATATCTAACTCTATTTCATTAATATCTAATAATTTATACTCCATTTATCTTCCTCCACATTATTCAAAAAATGATCTTCAAATCGTAAATCGAAATATTTATTTGCGACTTCTGGATATTCTTTCTCAAATTCAACCAAGGACTTCATTGCAGAACATAATGTTCCTTTTGTTTTATGAAGTGATTGATTAACTTCACAAAACTGTCTAAAACTCATTTTTTTAAATATACTTGGTTGATTTCCCCATCGAGCCAATGTTACATATAAACCTCTATATTTTGAATTTTTCCAAGGTGTTTCGTTTTTATTCTGGTATCTCATAATATACGGTAAACATTTAAATCTCATCAACAATTCTATTCTTTTAAAAGCATTCTCAATGTCTTTTTCATCCGTACTTTCAAATCCTACTAAAACGTAAAATTTTATATTTAATTTATTTGTGTACTTTCTAATTCTTCTTAGTTGCATATGAATTAAATCATAATCAGAAATATTATCAAAAGCAAATGTATAATCGCCATCATAATTTGCTCCAAATAAAATCTCACATTTTTCATCTGTTAGTAATCTTTCATCCATACCTTGCTTAAATTTAAATGGTCTACCCGTAGCAATTAATTCTTCAAGTATCTGTTTCCAATTAGGACATCCTAAAAAATTATCATCTAATAAACATATTTTTTTCATTGTTGGATCAAAAAATTCCTCCAACGGACTGTGCATAAAAACACGATCATATTTTTGATTTACACAGAATGGACATTTTCTAAAACATCCTCTTGTCATAAATCCGATACTATATTCAGTATATTCTTTAAACTGCGCCAAAAACTTTTTTCTATCAAACTTTTTCCCCGATAGTTTTGCCATTTCTTCGGCTTTAGTTACTTCTCCATCTATCCAAACATCATAAAGATGATAATCTGGTACATGATGTTCTATTTCACTTATCAAGTTAGTTGCTTTTGAGAAGAAAAAACCTGTTCCACCAACATGAATGTTTGATGGTAATTTACTTATCACTTTATCCATATCAACTGCTTCAGAAATCCACTCAGGAACCCATGTATCCGTAAAAACTTTAGATATATATACTTCATCATATAAATCTAAATCTAAATAATCCAATTTTAATACAACTTCTGCCCCTTTCGATTTCCAATATGCCGAAATTTTCTCACAAACCAAATTGGGAAATCTATGTTTTGCTCTTCCAATTAAATCTGCGTCTATAATTGCCACCTTCACCATATATTTCCTCTTTTTCCAAACATATTTGCACATCACACTTTATAATCTAAAACATATAAATAATATTTTGCCCTTGTTCCAGCAATATATAACAAATCGTAGTATTCCTTATTTTTTGAAAGGCCACTTGGCCATTCATTTAAATATATAATTATATTTGCTTCCAATCCCTTAAAACTTGAGACTGTATTATATAATATATAATTTTCTGAATCATTTTGTTTATTTGACACAATAAAATTACCAATTGATAAATCCCCATCTAACTCGTTCTTTCCTAAAACCACAATAGAATCCGGATCTATACATTCCTCTAAAATTAATTTATTTAATATTTCATTTAATCTTATTTTTACTCCTTGAAAATCTTTGACATTACAAACCTCTGGATCACTTCCAAAAACATCATTCGATATTACTTGCTCTCCAACAGCTGTTTTATCCTTAACCCATTTATGAATATTCCTAGTATTTCTAATATTGTTATTTAATATATATGGTTCAGACTCTATCATAAAACCATCTTGAAAGTTTCTTGCATATATATTTTGATTTTCATCATAAAAAACATAAAAATATCCACTTTCCTTTATATATTCATTAATTGTTAAGGCCCAATCAAGACAAAAGTCCTGAGCCTCATCTACCATTATACAATCATATTTTTCATCTATTTTCCCATGAAGTAATCCGTAATATTCTCTATCACCATTAGAATCAAATATTACTTTAGCTGTTGTATTTATACTTTCTAAAAATAATGATTCAATATCAATCACTTTAACTTCTTTAGGCAAGTTTTTCGCAACAAACTTTGCAAGTGTAGAACTATAACATGTAAATAAACACTTTTTTCCTAAATGAAATTGTTGCATGATCTTCTTTATAGCAATCCACGTTTTTCCAGTACCCGCTCCACCTATTATTTGCACTCTTTTATAATTGTCTAAAAGTGTAATTATAGAATCTTGAATAATATTAATTGTTTCCAATTTCTTACTTGTTATGGGAATCAAAGCTCCAGCCGCAACTGATAATGCTACTCGTCTATTAACTAAAGCAATAAACTTTCTTGACTGTTCTTCAGATAAAAAACTTGTTTTATTTTTTCCACCCCAATAATAAAACAATTCATTAATCTTTTCTTTTAAATTATTCATATCACTTAATTGAATTGTTAATTTTTTTGGTGCATCATTTTCCAAGTCAACATCAATACTAAAAAACGGAAAAGCTACAGCCATCCCATAAATCCCCCGAAAATTAGTCAATGTCTCGCTTTTATAATACTTTTTAAAATAGTGCATACTATTTTCCGCTTGTTTATAAGGACTTTTAGTTAATTTTCTACTTTTTACATCCCCATTTTTATCATAACTATATAATGTCCATTCCCCATCGGAAACTTCCATACGAATTCCACCTTTAACTTCTATTGTTAAAAAACCATAGTTCGAATTAAAGATCAAAAAATCACATTCACTATTTATTCGCTCTCCTTGTTCATCTGTATACCATGTTACAGAATAAAAAACATGATATGTATCATCTAATTGTTCTTTAAGAGCATCAAACATTATTTTTTCAGATTTAGTAGCATTAAAATTTTCAATATCTTTTGGATGCATTATTGCCATTTATTAATCCTCCCAAAAACCGTATAATCTTTTACCTGTTTGTTTATCAACACGTCCAATCAGAAGATTTCTATCTAAATCATGATTAAAGTGTTGACACGATATTTCATTTGTATAAATACATCCTGTACACGCTGCCTCTTTCTCATGACATAGTGGGTCAAACACGCATTCTTTCGCCGCCAAAAAAGCACCATCTAACCACTTTTCAAGATACATTTCAAAAATACTAAATAACGCTCCCATATTAAAACCCTGAGAATTTTGACAATAAATAAAAATTGCTGGAACATTCGGAAAAATATATTCAGATAAAGAATTTTTATCCAATCCACATACTTCAGCCGCCGATTTTATTAAAGTATGCGAAATAGTATGAATTAATCTATACACGTAATACGTAATGGTATTTTCTTCTTCATTTAATAGTGAAAATGGTTGAATTTGTGATAAATCAATATTATTTATAAACCAAGCTTTAACTTCCATCTCATCATTAATATTTGTAGGTAAATCATCTTCTTTTACAAAATTGTTTTTTAATAACCATTCTAAAATTTTCACACGATCAATTTCAAACAAAACTCCTTCAGTTTTAAGTTTTGTAGCATATACATTTTTTTTATCCTGACTTTCATCTGGAAAACCTTGTAATACCACAGGTTGTAAATTTGTACTTGGTGCAGATCCACTATCAACATATTCACGAGTAAAACCATATGAACATTGCAAAAAAGGGATTCTATCACATGCTTGCATAGATACAAAACCTCTTTTTTTTATCTTATTTCTTAGACTATCTTCATCAACATACGAATTTAATTCTTTTGATCTAATAATAGCCATATCTAAATCCAAAACTTCCACACCATATTTTACAGTATTATACTCTAATAACACCTCCGCATATGAACATATTTTTAATGAATCTATAACTAACGTATTTGTTTTCTGTATTGCTTGACTAACTGGGTCTTCGTCATTTACTTCACATGTTGCTTTAGCCGCTATCATAGCATATTCTTCAGGCATACCTTTTTGTAAATATTTAGCTAATAACAAATCAAATGACTCACTTTTCATTTCTTTTTGATTTTCTCTTCCATATTTTACAAGTTTCATGAAATCACTTTTTGATATAAGGCCAAAATAATTAGCTAAAATTATTATAGCCCCTTCCTCTTCTTCTGTTAAAAAATCATCCATTTTTGGATCTAACAAATCAATAACACTTAAACTCTTAACAAATGATTGCGCAGAATCTAATACATTATTAGGTACCAGTTTCTTTCCACATTCTGGACACGCTCTAAATATTGCTTTAGCTCTATGACATACAGAGCATTCTATCGTATGTTTTCTAACATCTATTCTAACCGGAACATCTTTATGTATATCACAATTACCAATTAAAACATCACTAGCCCATCCACAGCTACAATAATATATATCTCTTAATTGAATCAAATTACCTCCACACTGCTTACATTTTTGATTAAAAATATATGAATAATGCGTATCCCTTTTAAATCTTTGTACAGTATGACATTTCTCACAGAAAAATACCTTCGGACTCACACTAGCTGCTATAGTACGATCAAATTCACTTACTCTTGGTGTCAACACAGTATAGGTTTCTTCATTAATAACACTTCCAATATTTTTGGTACACGAATTTTCCCCACCTGAAAACAACAAAGCATTTTGAAGTCTATAACTCTCTACTGCTTCATTTACTCTTCTTAATAATCTTTTTTTATTTATATCCTCTAGCGGAATACTACTCCACCTTTCTACAAAAGCTGTAATACCTCTCCTCGATTGTGAAAAATAAAAATCAATCCATCTAAGTGGAACATATTTATATAGAGCCTGTGATGTACTTCTAAACATTTGGTTTTCTTTTTTATTTGCCATTACTCACCCTCACTTAATTAACTTCAACTAACAATTGTTTATCTGTATCTCTTAAACTATTCATAACGTGATATCCAATCTTATCTAATCCTCCAGTAATGTACTCATCCGATAATGATTTACTTTTTATTCTTTCAAATATAATATCTACAGATTCATTTATTTTGCTTTTAAATATCTTTCCTTTATTATATTCTGAGCCATTATCTCTAACGCATCCATAGATACGATATAATTCTTCCTTCACCTTTTCAGGATCAATAAGACCTTCTAATATCTCTTTCTTTAATTCATTAGCCATATAGATTTTCCTATTACTTTTAGGTAAATATACAGCCAAAATAATTCCCGAAAAGATACCTGGTAATGTAATATCAATCGACTTATTAGCCCATCTATTAACCGGAACAGGATCTATCAATATATCCTTATATGCATGGAACTTATAAAAATATCTTAAATAGCTTTGATCAGTTGGTCTTGATGGTCTTATTATATCTACAACTATTCCTGGATATTTTCTACCCGCTCTAGAATATGCCTGAATGTACTCCGCCGTATTACCTGGCATTCCAAAAAAAACAATTTCATTAAATCTATCAGCATCAACACCATGTGATATCATGCTTGTTGCAGAAATCATATTAAAATCTATATCATTTATAATATCTCTTGCATTTTCTATTTGTGCTAATGTCTTCCTAACTTCCTGAAACGAATCATCTCCGGTCATTTTAGCGGAACTATATGTTCTAATATGTTCATTTGATAATTCCACATTTACAGGGTTATTCAAAGCTCCAACGACATTTTGACTGTCTAATTTTACATTGTTATACTCAATCAACATCCAGTAATCCTCAATTATTTTTTTCGCATCATTAACATCGATATCCTCTAGTCCCTTTATTTTACAGACCAAAGATGGATCCATAACATATCTCCATATTATATTTCTAATCTCTTTCATAGAATACACAACTCCATACACTACCGATCTACCAAACGGAGCATATCCTAATATTATTCTATTAATTTCACTTTCATCTATATAGTGATAAAAATGCTTTTTGATATTAACAGATTCACAAGGAAATCTTCGTGGATTTTTCATGAACAATTCAACCACTTGATCTTCATAATTTGAAATTGTAGCAGTTGCTCCTATAATTTTCATACCTCTTTTTGATGAAGTATGATTTTTACAGAAATAGTCTGCAAAAGATTCATAATGTGAATCATACGTTCCTAAAGATTCTCGAATCAGATGTAATTCATCTTGTATCAACAACGTAGGTACAGGATCATAAAACGAAACTTGTTCATACTCTTTTTCTTTGCACTGTTTGCCAACAACACATTCTCCACAACCCAGATATCCATGCTCTAAACATCTATGGGTTGCCCCTCGATATATAGTCGAAAAATTACGATTATAACCAATTGCCGCCATCTTATCGACTGTACTAATAATTACTGATGGTAAATATCTATATATTTCTGCATCAACAATATAAATAGGCAAGACCGTTTCCTTACAATCTTTATTATCACATTTATGCACAAGTTTTAATTCTTTTGAATTACCAAAAACATGTAGATCACTACCACAATATGGGCACTTTTCAACCACCAAGAAACGCCTATCACGTTCTTCTTGAGATAATGATTCTATTTCTTTCATTTTAAATTCATCTATCTTATTTGGAGTATTACCTTCTCCACATAAATAACCTAGAGCAAACTCTGTAGTATCTTTTATCTCTGGAGTTTCTCTTCTTATCATTTCTGCTTGTGCAAGAATATTAGCAACTCTTGATGCCTGTTGTGCAGCCAATAACCTTAACGGATATCTTATTATCGATGAAACACCTTTATCTTTTCCTCGAAATCTATCAAAAAACAAGGTAAAAACAACTGTACCTAAAAAGGCTTCTGTTTTTCCGCCTCCAGTCGGAAAATAAATAATATCAACATTATCAAATGTAGATTTTTCCTTTATGCTTTCCGGTAAAACTATTTTTTTCTCCGTACATACAATATCTAAAATAACTGAAACAATATATACAATTTGAAATAATCTCCATCCCCCATAGCTTTTAGGAGAATTCATAAATGCCTGATTCATTTTTATAAAAGAATCTCTTACCATTGTATAATCCTTAATCAGTTTAATTCCTATTTCAAAACGATTTATTTCAAGTTCAAAATCGCCAATTTCATTTTCCATATTTCCAATTGCTTGCGATGAAAGTTTATCCTTTTGTGAATCATAATACGATCTCCAATCAGATAATTCTTTTTTCATACCTTCTAAAATCTTGTATAAAACCATTTCAGGATTATCTATTAAATCCGAAAACAATGCTGGTATTTCATTATTAGTTTTTAATCTGTATTGCCTATATACAGGAATATTTGTTGTAACCAAATAATCACACGAGTCTGCTATCTCTTCAAAATCTATATTACAATTAAAGCCAATTGCTGGCTGAGTTTTATCGTACTTATAATCATCTTTAAAATAATCCAAACGAACTGGAATATATTTAGAATTAATAATCTCCAACTTTATTCGAGCATTGAAAATAGTTGAAATACGAGTATGTTCTTTTTTTCTTTTCTGTTTCAATTCTGAATCTAATTGTTTTGCTCTATTCACATATTTGATATCTAAATTTAATAACTCATCTATTTCCCTAATTTCACATTCAACTGCCATTTCCCAATTAGGAAAAATTTTTATATCCTTTTCTGATTTTTTCAAAAACTCTTCCCATTTATCCTTTGATTCCAAATCATATAAAGATATTTTTTCTCTAACTTCATATGAATAGTAATCCTCTTGATTAATTACAAAATTTTCAATTATTTTATTAATATCTTCTTTCAAACTTCTATTTATTTTATGAGAACTATTTATATACCCTATATTTTTATTCTCATCGTATATTTCGGAAAGTTTAAAAGAAACAGAAACTCCAAAATCTTCTAATGATATCTTTTTATATGCATTAACTATAGAAACTTTACAGTTTTGATTGATTTTTTTATTTTTTTCATCCCAAAAATGTGATCTTAATTCCTCATCATTAATATATTCTTTAATACTGGTATATTCTTTACCAAACATATTGTTATATTCATTAACAGTAACATTACACTGTTCTTCATAAGAAGGAAAAACTCTATAAAACAGATTTCCACACAAATATATCTTTATTTCACACTTATCTCTATCACTTTTTTTAATATTAAAATTTATTCCAATAGAATTTATTATTATTCTAGATGTTAAAAAATCCATCGTATCTGGTTCTGGTGATAATTGTCCTACAAGGAATTTTTCTTCCGGAACTTTTCCTGATAAATATGTTATATTTTCACCAGTCAATTCATCCATTAATTCAGATGCTATTTTTTCTGCAAAAATACCATGTTTCTCTTGTATATTCATATACCTATTCTCCATTCTAAATTATTTAGTATCACTTTTTTTGAATATATCCTCTTCAATTCCAACATACGTATATATTGTTTCCAATATTAACTCCTGAATATCTTTTGCAAAATATTGTCCTTTAAAAGTCAAAATATATAATATTTTTGCAAAGTCTTTTTCTGAAATTATTTTCATAACGGAATGATTTATATCATCATATGTATAGCTACTATATAATTTTTTTATATTTAAAAATATTTTAGTATTATTAATTATCTTGTACTTTCTATTTATCAAATCAATTATTTCTACATAAGTTTTTATACTTGGAATGCTATTTGAATTTTTTAAACTCATAATTCTTTTCAAAGCTTTATACTCAGATGTATATTCTTCATTTTCATTTATAAAATCCTTTAACTCTTCTATAAAAACGCTTGCCTTATGTTTTTTCGCTTTCTCGATAATTAACTCAATATCCTCCGTCTTTTGCTCACTATAAATATCATTATTTTTTTCTATTTCTAAACTATCTGCAATAAATACACCATTTGTTTTTTCTAACATAGAATATTCTCCACAAATAGTCATATATGATGTCAGACTACCTGTACCTGTCAACCCTTCTGCAATAAGCACATACTTATCACATTGGACATCGCTATTACACTCAAAATTTGAACAAACTATTGTCCCTTTAACTTCCAATGATTCCAAACATATTTCGTGAGCATTTAAAGAATCACCAATAAAACCCTCTTCTACAGATAAGTAACCATTAATCAAACAAGATCCTTGCACGGCTATTTCTTCTAAATAACAATTTCCTAAACAGCTAAAATTTCCAGATACTTCAATCTTACTTGCCTCTATATTTCCAACAACAACAAGATCATAATTTGCCTTTATTTCTTCTGCCGATATATTTCCAATAACTATACAACTCACTTCAAATATAGGATTATCATCTATTATTTTATTAATAACAATTTTTCCATTAATTTCTTCACCATCATTTTCGTTGTATCTCACTATTCTTCCTCCTCATACGCTTTAATTAATAATTCTGAATATATTGATTCCTCTTCATTTTCTGTAAGAACAACTCGTAATATGTCCTTAGCTCTTGCGCAAGACATATATACAATATTTATATTTTTACAATATGAATCTGCAATTTCCTGACTTAAACTATCTGTATTATCAAAGGATTCACTATATTTAGTTTTATCAAAATACCCTAATGGTCTTAGCCCACATAAAACCACAGCTTTAAAATCCAAACCAAGCGAAGATTCCATAGATACTATAGGAACACCTGATATATTCGCATATGATACTGCATATTCATCATAAGTACTCACCAACATACAATCTGGAATATTAGCTTCTTTAAAAAACTCTCTTAATTTTTCTATTGGTTCATAATGTCTATCTCCCCATTCTTTCATCCATCTATATTGTTTGTTATAATATATTACTGCTATAGAATCATACGGAACTTTATAGTTATCATGTATATCAATAACTTGATTCAAAATGGCAATAGCTTCTGCTTCAGAAGTATTATTACTTACTTTAACAATTTTAAGGTCCATTCCCTCTCTTACTGATTTCCCTCTCAAAAATATATCTGAATCCTGATTCATCTGTATTCCATGCGTTTCAGCATATTCTAATGCATAATCTGTAAATCTTTTTATGTAGTTATTTATTTGAATAGAATTTCTATAATTTATTTCAATAGGAAAACTTTTCCCCCTAAAACTAGGATATTCCTCTCCATGTCCTTGCCAAGGAGCTTTTCCACTTTTTATTGATTTTTTTACACTTTGAGATTTATCACCACAAATAACAAAAAAATGTTCTCCCATATCATGATTTTCTAGTAATTTATAACATGCCTTATACCAATCAGGCTCAAACATTTGTACTTCATCTATAAAAATACCAAAATATTTATCTGATATTTTTCCTAGTTCTATATTTAATAACAATTTATCTACTACTGCGGTGTAATCATCTTTACTAATACTCGGAACCTGTAATCCATTTCTTCTCAACAAACTAATTGCTAACTTATGAAAGGTTAAACACTCAACATTATTTGAAGTAAAACCCGCTGAATCTATAAGCCAATTAAAATAACTAACCAAATTTCTATTATATCCAGTCACCAAAAATTTTTTTTCTGGGTTAAGGCTTGCGACTTTAAAACATTTAGATAATAAAATTACACTCTTACCACTACCAGCACATGCAATAATAAGTTGATCTCCTTTTTTAATTTTATTTATATAATTTATTTGACTTTTATCCAACAAATACGAAAGTACCGCTCTATCCGTGTTTGATATATCCTGATCTATAAGATAACTTGGAGTACTCTTTGTTTTTTCAACTTTAATAGCAGCTTTTCTTTGCGGAATAGTATATTCTGGTGTTAATCTATTCACTATATCCGGAAGTATTATTTCAGTTATTTTTTCCTTTTTTTCATTCCTAAATATCCGTTCAAAGAATTTTTCATTTTTTACTTTGTCTGAAAAAAAATCATCAAAAAAACAATTATTATCTGTAAAAAAAATAAATTCTTTCAATGCGTCATTTTTTACAATTTCAGGCTTTTTACATAATGGAAAAATATTTATAATTCTAACCGAATGTTTTGTATCTGTTCCCGAAACCAATGATTTTTGTAACCTCATTCTTTGTACTATAATATCTAATTCTTTTTTTTGTTCTTCTAATCTTTCAAATAAAGCTGGAATAATATTTTCTTGTTTTACATCCGACATTATTTTAATACACAAAACACCTGAATCTAGGATTAAAATATTTACTATTCCATTTCTAGTTTTTGAAGGATTACAACACAACATAAATGTTGCGAGGTCATCTTCACGATATATTTTTTTAACAGTCGCTAATAATTGTTTATCAAATTTATTAATATCCAATTCTTCATATTTTTCCGGAAATATTTTCATTTTATCAAAGCCCTCATCATATTTTCACCTCGTATTTTTTATAGCATATATATACTACTATAATTATAATCCTCAACAGGTATAAAATCAAACATTTATTGTGCGTTTTCCACTACTTTTTTTACTTTTTTGATATTTTTTTGTATATTTTCACCTACCATTTTTATAAAAAAGAGGCAAACTTTTTACAGTTCACCTCTCATATTTTATATAGCATTTGCTGC
>AUXO016180977.1_pt1 | contig 17113 bp, 12 predicted proteins | sample 768731 | NCBI WGS metagenome assembly AUXO01 (sample SAMN02715735, study PRJNA202380) | gut metagenome | biome: sheep rumen | host: Ovis aries | place: New Zealand: Palmerston North
GATGAGATAAGTAAAGTTTTTGATGGTGGTGGTCATTCTAGGGCTGCTGGTTGTACTTTGAATGTTAGTTTGGATGATGCTGTTAAATTATTGTTAAAGGAAGTCAATAAGAGTTTATGAATGGAATAATTGTAGTTAATAAAGAAAAAGGATATACAAGTAGGGATGTTGTTAATTGTGTTGGTAAAATATTTCATACTAAAAAAATTGGTCATACTGGTACTTTAGATCCAATGGCTACAGGGGTATTAGTTCTTTGTATGGGTAATTGTTTAAAATTAGTTGAACTTCTTACTAATCATGATAAGGAGTATGTTGCTACGATTAAATTAGGGATTGAGACTGATACTTTAGATATAACTGGTAATGTTTTAAAAGAAGATGTTGTTCCTGATATTTCTGATGATTTGATTGATGGTGTTTTAAAGACTTTTATTGGTAAAATTAAACAAGAGGTTCCTATTTATTCATCTGTTAAAGTAAATGGTAAAAAGCTATATGAATATGCTAGGAATGGTGAATCTGTCATTTTGCCTGTTCGTGATGTTGAAATTTTTGATTTGAAGCTGGTTAGTAGAGATCATGATGAGTTTGTCATTTGGTGTCATGTTAGTAAGGGAACTTATATTAGGAGTTTGGTAAGGGATATTGGTCATGCTTTAGGTACTTTTGCTACTTTGGTGGAATTAAATAGAATTAAATTGGGTAATGTTTCTTTGGAAGATGCTTTTTCTATTCAAGATATTTTGAATGGGAAATATTCTTTGCTTAGTTGTTATGATGTTTTAGATTTACCTAAGGTACATGTTTCTTATGAGGTGGAGAAAAGAATTAGAAATGGGCAAGTTCTTGATAAGTTTTTTGATGGTGATATGGCTTTTATTTTGAATAATGATAATCAGTTGATTGCTATTTATCAAAAAAAGGATGAAGAGTATGTGAAGCCATATAGGGTATTTTGAAGAATAAGAGGTGTTAATAATGATAAAGAAGATTTTTATTGGGTTAGGAATTTTATTTTTTGTTTTTGTAGGAGTTATTGGTTATTTTGTATATGTTGATTTTCAACAGGAAGCTATATTAGAAAAAGAGGTTTTACATTGGTCTAATAAAGATTTACTTAAGGATAATTTTAGTATTAGTATTAAGACTAAGGGGGAATATGCTTATGTTGAAAATGCTATTAAGAAGTTTTATAAGGAATTATCTGATAATGTAAAAACTATTAATCAGTATATGGATGATGAGAGGTTTACTCATATATTGTCTGTTCAGAATATACAGGATGATAAACCAGAATTTATTAGTAGTAATAAGATGCTTCTTAGTACTAAAAATGAAGTTACGAAGGCTTTAGAATCTATTGTTTCTTTGTGTGATGAGGAAAATATTAAGAATTTACTTGATAAAGAAAAGGTTAGTGATTATACAATTAATTATTATAAAAAATTAATGTATACAGAGCAGGATTTAAAATATTTTAAAGAAGTGAAAGAAGAAATGCAACAGATGTCTTCTGATTTGAATTTGTTTTTGGATAAGGTAAAAGAAATTTTGGATATGCTTGTAAGAAGTAATGGTAGTTGGTTTATTGAGGGGGAACAACTTTATTTTGATAATGCTTCTTTAGTAGAAGAGTATAATGGACTTTATAATGAACTTAAGAAAATTGTTATAGAGAAATTTCATCATACAGATAGTGATTCTAATGTTAGTCAAAATGATTCAAGTATTTAGGTAATAATTTTTTAAAGGGAGTGATTTATTTATGGAAGATGTTAATCAAAATATTACTATTGAAGATTTGATAGATAAAGTCAAAAGTTATAATCAAGATGAGGAAGATATTGATTTAATTAATAGGGCTTTTGATTATGCATATAAGAAACATTTTGGTGTTAAGAGAATTACTGGTGATGATTATATTTCACATCCTTTAAATGTTGCTTATATTTTGACTGATATTAATGCTGATGCTGATTGTTTGGCTGCTGCTCTTTTGCATGATACGATTGAGGATACAGATAGTACTTTTCGTGAGATTAGAGATCTTTTTGGTGCTTCTGTTGCTAATTTAGTGGATGGTGTTACTAAAATTAATCGTCTTCATTTTTCTAATGCTGGTGAACAAATGGCAGCTAATCAGAGAAAGATTTTAGTTGGTTTATCTGAAGATGTTCGAGTGATTATTATTAAGCTTGCTGATAGGTTGCATAATATGAGAACTCTTTATGTAATGCCTGAGGAGAAGCAGAAGAAAAAAGCTCGTGAGACGTTAGAGATTTTAACTCCTGTAGCAGATCGTTTGGGGATTAATAAGATTAAGAGTGAATTAGAGGATTTGTCACTTCGTTATTTAAAGCCTAATGTTTATTTTGATATTGTAGAAAAGTTAAATGCGAAGAAGACTGAGATGGATGAAGATGTTAATGATATGCTAATAGATGTATCTAATCTTTTAAATGAACATCATATTAAGCATGAAATTTTTGGTAGGAGTAAAAGTATTTATAGTATTTATAAGAAACTTGATAAAGGGAAGAAGTTTAATGATATTTATGATATTTTGGCTCTTCGTGTTTTGGTTGATACTGAGCAAGAATGTTATTTGGCTTTAGGTTTAATTCATTCTAAATATAAGCCTGTGCCTAATCGTTTTAAGGATTATATTGCTATGCCTAAGACAAATCTTTATCAGTCTCTTCATACAACTGTTTTTGGAGTAGATGGTAAATTGTTTGAGATACAAATTCGTACTTATGATATGCATAAGATTGCTGAGTATGGTATTGCATCTCATTGGTCTTATAAGGCACATGGTAGTGTGAAAACTGTTAAGGATTCTATGGAAGCTAAATTACAAATATTTAGAAGTATTATGGAATTAAATGAGGCTACTGATAGTCCAGAGGAGTTTATTCGTAATATTAAACAAGATGTTTTGACGAATGATTCTATTTATGTTTATACTCCTAAGGGAGATGTTATAGAGTTGCCTGTTACTTCTACACCTGTTGATTTTGCTTATAAGGTTCATAGTGAGGTTGGTAATACGTTGGTAGGGGCTATTGTTAATGAAAATATTGTTCCTTTGAATTATCAGTTAAAAACTGGAGATATTATTAAGGTAAATACTAATAAGGCTAGTAAGGGTCCTAATAAGGATTGGCTTTCTTTTGTTGCTACTAGTCAAGCTAGGAATAAGATTAAATCTTTTTATAGTAAGTTAGATAAAAATGAAAACTTGATTAAAGGACAAGAATTATTTCATAATGAACTTAGGAAAAATGGTCTTTCTATTCATCATCTGTTGAATGATAATAATGCTGAGGCTTTATTTAATGAGTTTAAGGTTAAAAATATGACAGAGTTATATATAGCTTTGGGAAGTAATAAGTTTACTTCTCAAGCTGTTGTTAAGTTTTTAAATAAAAAGGATGATGAGGTTGATATTACTCAAAAGATTAATGATGGAAATTTTAAACAGGTATCTTGTAAGAATGATATTTTGGTAGAGGGGTTGGATGATATTAAAGTTAATTTGAGTAATTGCTGTAAGCCTATACCGGGAGATCATATTATAGGATATATTACTAAGGGTTCAGGTATTACGGTTCATAGATCTGTGTGTCAAAATGTTAGTGATTTAAATGATAGATTAATTCAGGTAAGGTGGAATAATGAGGTGAATAAGAAATATTTTACTGATATTATTATTCATACAAATACTTCTGATAATTTGCTTGATATTATTACTAAGGCTAGTTTGAATGGAATTACTATTGATAGTATTTCTACTATTAATAAAAGTGAATATAAGGTTTATCGCTTGACTGTAATGGTAGAAAATACTTCTAAATTAGATAAATTTATGATAGATTTGACTAATTTACCTTTTACTTTAAGTGTAGAGAGATTATTAAAATAAGAAGTAGAATTTGATTTTTGTATACTTCTTTTTTTAATATGTAAAAATATATACATATTAGTTTATTTTTATTCATATAGTTATTTAGAATATATTAATAATTATGTTAACTTTTAATTGATTTTTTTGAGATGGTACTGGACAAATTATGATAATTGTGCTATAATATGAAACTGGTTTTAGGAAATGTTATATATTTCTTTTAAAAAGGGGAGTTGTTGTGGTATGAATCAAGATGATTTGGAAAAATTTAAAGTAGAAATGACAAAATTAGAGAATAAATATGAATTAACTAAGGAGTCGTTAGAATCAATATTACGTCAATTAGATCATTCCTTTATTAATTCTATTGATTTTAGAGTAAAGAAGATTAGTAGTATACAGAAGAAGCTTGTTGATAGGGGATATCATTGTACACTGGATTATGTGGATGATTTTTTAAGTGATATTGTAGGTGCTAGGATAGTTTGTCCTTTTTTAAGTGATGTGGATAGTGTTATTCAAAGTTTGATGAATCATCCTAAGATAAAGGTTCTTATTAGTAAGAATTATATTGATAACCCTAAGGAGAATGGGTATTCTAGTTATCATATGATTGTAAATGTTCCTGTTATTATTGATGGAAAGTCTCGTTATGTTAAGGCTGAGATTCAAATTAGAACGATGCTTCAGGATGTATGGGCTAGTTTGGAACATAAGATTCGTTATAAAAAGGATGTTATGTTGTCTGGTGATGCTCAAAGAGTCATTTTAAATGCGGCAAAAGAATTTAGAGCGTTAGATATTAATTTGAATGAGAAGTATTTAGAGGAAAAGAAAAAATCTAAGAGTATTCCTAGTACTGCCTTTTATTCTTCTTGGATGAGTAAATTAGATGAATTAAATTTAATTAATAAGTATGAATATGCTATGAAAGAGGTATTTAATAGGATAGAATATTTGAAGAATATGTATGATTTAGATGAAGAGGGTATGGTTGATGTTAATCCTATTGAGCATATTACTTGTAGAATTAAACCTTTTGATAGGATGTTATTCAAGTTAATGAAAAAAACAAATGATTTTTCTATTTCTTCTTTAGAAGAAAATGTTCTTGATATAGCTGGTGTTAGAGTTGTGTGTTCTTTTGAAAGCGATTTATATAAGATAGTTGATGATTTAAGATGCTATTTTAATGTTGTTTTAGAAAAAGATTATGTTAGTAGACCTAAAAAAAGTGGATATGCTGGATATCATTTAATCGTTAGTGTTCCAGTTTCTCAAGGAAATTGTGTTAATGTAGAAATTCAAGTGCGTACTGTTGCTATGGATATGTGGGCTAGTTTGGAAGATAATTTATGTTATCAAAAGGATGCTTCTGTTGATACTAAAAAAGAGTTAGTGAAGTTGGCTTTTGTAAGAAAGCAAATTGATCAGAAGATGGAAGAGATTATTGAAGAGGTTCGTGGTGATAAGAAACACATAAAAAAACTTTCTAGTTAGAAACTAGAGAGTTTTTTTATATGCTTCCTTTCATTATATCTATTAAATCTCTAAAGTAGATGGTAAAAATATTTGCTTTTGGTATGGATTCTTTTACAGTTGCATCTATTGTCATAATAATTTTGTTATTTTCTAATATATTTATTTTTCCTACAACATCTCCAAATTTGATTGGTGCTTTAATGTTTTCTATGTTTGTTTTGTATGTTATATTTCTTTTTGTTCCTGTTTTGGTATTTAAGATGTTTGCATCATTTTTAGGAATGATTTGTACTTTTTCTTTTTTTCCTAAAATTACTTTTTTGGTATCTAGAATTGTATTTTTTGATAGGATAGGATTAATTTGATAGTTGTTAAATCCATAGTCTAACATAGCTGTTGTTTCACTGTTTCTGATTGATGATGATGGTTCTCCCATGACTACTGTAATTAGACGCATGTTGTTTCTTTTGGCTGTTGTTGTAATACAGTATCCTGCTTCTTTTGTATATCCTGTTTTTAGTCCGTCTACTCCTTGGTAATAGCGAACTAATTTATTTGTGTTTACTAGCCAAAAACTTTTATCGGTATTTTTTCTTAAATAATCTTCGTATGTTCCTGTATATTCTAATATTTTTTCGTGTTTCACTAGTTCTTTTGCAATCTTTGCCATATCTTTTGCACTTGAGTAGTGATTTTTGTGATCAAGTCCGCAGGCATTTTCAAAGTGAGTGTTTTTAAGACCTAATGATATAGCTTTTTCATTCATCATTTTAACGAAATTTTCTTCTGTTCCACCAATTCTTTCTGCCATTGCTACTGCTGCATCATTACCACTACCAATGCAAATTCCTTTTACTAATTCTTCTGTGCTCATTTGTTCTCCTGTGCTTAAGAATATTTGTGATCCTCCCATGGATGCTGCATGTTCAGATGTTGTTACTTTTTCATCCCATTTTAAGGATCCATTTTCAATGTTTTCCATAATTATTAGAAGGGTCATCATTTTTGTCATAGATGCCATAGGAAGTTGTTCATTACTATTTTTTTCGTAAATTATTTTTCCTGTTGATGCTTCTAACATGATAGCACTTTTTGCGTTTTCTGCTATGTTTAATTCATTGTTATTGTCTTTTTGGATTGTTTTTTGGTTTGTGTTGATGTTTTCTTTTGGAGTATCTTGATTTGTTTGAGCTTTTATACTGCTTATGCAGAAGAGGAATATTGTAATAGCGCATAATATTTTTTTCATGTTTATCACCTAGTAAAAAATATGTAGAAATATGAAAAAAATAACTTAATTATTTAATTTTATATTTTATGTATTTATATAGATTTCTGTGAAGATACTTGTATTTTTTTATATATTAAAAATTTGTTTTTGTAAAGTTTAGAATATTGTTCTTGACAAAATAATTATATTTTAGTATAAATTTAAAAGAAAGGGAAGGGAATTTTTGTGAGTAAAAAATTAGTAATTGTTGAGTCCCCTAGTAAAAGTAAGACTATCGAAAAGTATTTAGGTAGTGATTATAAGGTAGTGTCTTCTTTAGGACATATTAGAGATTTGGCTACTTCAGGTAAGTTTGGTTTTGGAGTTGATATTGAAGATCATTTTAAACCAAATTATAAAATTATAAAAGGAAAGAAAAAGTTAGTTACTGATTTAAAAAAGCAGGTAAAAGATTCTGATTTTGTATATTTGGCAACCGATCCTGATAGAGAAGGAGAAGCTATTTCATGGCATTTATATGATACATTAGGGTTAAATGATAGTGATTATCAGAGAATTGTATTTAATGAAATAACTAAAGACGTTATACTAAAATCATTTCATAATGCTAGAAAAATAGATGATGATTTAGTAAAGTCTCAAGAGACAAGAAGAATACTAGATAGAATAATAGGGTTTAGATTAAGTAAATTGATGCAATCTAAAACAGAAGGGAAATCTGCTGGTCGTGTACAAAGTGTGGCTTTAAAATTAATTGTTGATAGAGAAAGAGAAATTGATGCTTTTAATGTTGAAAAATATTATGAGATTGATGCTTATTTTGAAGGCTTTTCTGCTAAACTTGAAACTTATAAAAATAAAAAGATAGATATTAAAGAAGAAGAGGAAGCTAAATCTATTGTTTGTGAGTTAGATGAGGATTTTTTAGTTGAGTCTGTAGAAAAAAAAGAAAAAGATAGAAAAAGTAAGTTTCCTTTTACAACTTCAACGTTACAGCAAGATGCATCTACTAAATTAAATTTTACTTCTAAAAAGACGATGTCTGTAGCGCAAAAATTGTATGAAGGTATTTCTTTGAAGGATGAGACAGTAGGTTTAATTACTTATATGAGAACGGATTCTGTACGTATGAGTGATGAATTTATTAAATCAACTTATGCTTTTATTAAAGAGAATTATGGAGAGAATTATATTGGATATGTAAAGAAAAGTAAAAAGACGGAAAATGTTCAAGATGCGCATGAGGCTATTAGGCCTACAAGTATTCATAGACGTCCAGAAGAAATAAAAGAATATTTGACGTCTGATGAGTATAAATTATATCATATGATTTACTATAGGGCTCTTGCATCTTTAATGAAAGATGCTAAGGTTGAGGCAACAAGTGTTACTTTATTTAATAATGAGTATAGATTTAAAACGACAGGTCAAATATTACTATTTGATGGATATTTAAAAGTATATTCTAAATATGAGGATAATAATGATATTGTTCTACCTATGTTAGAGGAAAATTCTAAAGTTACTTCAGAGCGTATTGAGTATTCAGAGCATGAAACAAAGCCACCTGCTAGATATACGGAAAGTAAGTTAATTAAAGAGATGGAGGAGTTAGGTATTGGAAGGCCATCTACGTATGCTAAGACAATAGATACGCTAAAAGAAAGAGTTTATGTTAGAATTGAAGATAAGAAGTTTATACCTACAAATATTGGAATTGAAATTACAGATAAATTGCAGGAATTCTTTAAAGATATTATTAATGTAAAGTATACGAAAGAGATGGAAGATGATTTAGATAAAATAGCAGAAGGGGATTTGGTATGGTATCAATTATTGGATAGGTTTTATCATGATTTTGAACCAAAAGTTGAAGTAGCATTTAAAGAGATGGAAAAGAAAGCTCCAGAAGAAACGGGAGAGATGTGTCCTAATTGTGGTAATCCTTTGGTTATTAAGCAGAGTAGGTACGGTAAGTTTACAGCTTGTTCTAATTATCCAGATTGTAAGTATATTAAACCAAAAGAAAATACAAAAGAAGTTGTAGAGATTATGGATTGCCCTAGTTGTGATGGTAAGATTGTTGAGAAGGTAACTAGAAAAGGGAAAGTTTTTTATGGTTGTAATCATTATCCTAAATGTAAGATTGCTATGTGGGATAAGCCTGTTGGAGAACTTTGTCCAGAGTGTAAGAATTTATTAGTAGAAACTAAGGATGGTCACGTTAAGTGTTTAGGTTGTGATTATCAAAAAGATGTATAAAAGACTTGCAAAATAAAAAAAAATGTAATACAATTAGATTGTTCCGTTTACTTGGTATTTTGTACCTCTTACATTTTACTAGGTATTTGGTGAAAATATTAGAAGGAGGATTATGTTATGGCTTTAAAGAAGGATGTTAAAGCAAAAATTATTAAAGAAAATGCAAGAGATGGTAAGGACACTGGATCTCCTGAGGTTCAGATTGCATTACTTACTGCAGAGATTAATGCTTTAACGGAGCATTTAAAAAATAATGCACAAGATAAGCATTCTAAACGTGGCCTTTTAATGAAGGTTGGTAAGAGAAGAAGTTTACTTGACTATTTGTTAAAAAGTGATGTAAAGAGATATCGTGCAATTGTTAGTAAATTAGGTTTGAGAAAATAATAAATAGTAGGCACTCATTTTTCGAGTGCCTTTATTTGGGAAGGATATAGTTATGGAAGAAAAAGAAGTATTTGAGTTAGATTTTAATGGGAGAAAAATAGTTGTAGAGGTTGGTGAGTTGGCAAAACAGGCTAATGCTGCATGTTTGGTTCGTTATGAAGATACGGCTATCTTGTCAGCATGTGTTATGAGTGATAATGCTACTACTGCTGATTTTTTTCCTTTGACGATTAATTATCAAGAGAAATTTTATTCAGTTGGTAAAATTCCTGGTGGTTTTATTAAGAGAGAGGGGAGACCTACGGAACAGGCTATTCTTGCAGCTAGATTAATTGATAGGCCAATTCGTCCTTTATTTGCTGATGGCTTTAGAAATGAAGTACAGGTTATTAACACTGTTTTATCTGTTGATCAGGATTGTTCGCCAGAGATGGCAGCATTGTTTGGTAGTAGTCTTTCTTTATGTATTAGTAATATTCCTTTTGATGGACCGGTAGCTGGTGTAGTTGTTGGTAGAGTGAATGGAGAGTATATTATTAATCCGACTGTCGAAGAGTTAGAGATGAGCGATATTACCTTAACTGTTGCTGGGACAAAAGATGCTATTAATATGGTAGAGGCTGGTTCTAAAGAGGTATCTGAAGAGGATATGATTGATGCATTAATGGTTGGGCATGAAGCTATTAAGAAATTGGTTGCTTTTCAAGAAGAGATTGTAGAAAAGATAGGAAAAGAGAAAATTGAAGTTGAGCTTGCTAAATTAGATGATGAGCTTGTTTCTAGAGTTGAAGAATTTGCTAGTGGTAAGATGTGTGAAGCTATTCAAATTAAGGATAAGATTGAAAAATATAGGGCAATTGATCAGGTAAAGGAAGATACTATTTGTCATTTTGAAGAGTTAGAGAAAGATAATGAGGATTTATCTAAGATATTGTCTGATGTTAAGAAAATTGTTGATAATATTGAGGGAGAAGAGGTAAGGCGTTTAATTACTGAGGAACATATTCGTCCTGATGGTAGGGCTATGGATGAGATTAGACCACTTTCTGCTAGGGTAGATATTTTGGCAAGAACTCATGGTTCTGGTTTGTTTACAAGGGGTCAGACACAAGTTTTGTCTACTACTACTTTAGGTGCTTTAGGTGAACATCAGATTTTAGATGGTCTTGGTATAGAGGATGAGAAGAGATTTATGCATCATTATAATTTTCCTGCATTTTCTGTTGGTGAGACTGGTAGATATGGGGCTCCTGGTAGAAGAGAAATTGGTCATGGTGCTTTAGGTGAGAGAGCTTTATCTCAAGTTATTCCTTCTGAAGAAGAATTTCCTTATACTATTCGTGTTGTAAGTGAAGTATTAGAGAGTAATGGTAGTTCTTCTCAAGCATCTATTTGTGCAGGCTGTTTATCTTTGATGGCTGCTGGTGTTCCTATTAAGGCACCTGTTGCTGGTATTGCGATGGGGCTTATTACTAAAGGTGATAAATATACTATTTTAACTGATATTCAAGGATTAGAAGATCATATGGGAGATATGGATTTTAAGGTTGCTGGTACTAGAAAAGGTATTTGTGCAATGCAGATGGATATTAAGATTAAAGGTGTTAGTCGTGAGATATTGAGCGAAGCTTTAGCACAGGCTAAGAAGGCTAGGATGCAAGTTTTGGATGTTATGGAAAGTGTTCTTCCAGAGCCTAGAAGAGAATTATCTAAATATGCTCCTAAGATTAAAACTATTCAGATTAATCCTGAGAAGATTAAAGATGTTATTGGTCGTGGTGGAGAGATGATTACTAAGATTATTTTAGAGGCATCTCATGTTAAAACAGTACAAGATAAGGATGCTGTTAAAGTTGATTTAGAAGATGATGGTAGGGTTATTGTATATCACACTGATGAAGGTATTATTAATAAAACTATTCAAATGATTGAAGAAGTAGCTCGTGAAGTTGAAATTGGAAAGACGTATTCATGTAAAGTTGTTTCTATTCAAGATTTTGGAGCATTTGTAGAGTTATGGCCAGGTTGTGAAGGTTTGATTCATGTATCTCAACTTGATACAAAACATGTTGAAAAGGTTAGTGATGTGGTTAAAGTTGGTGATGAAGTTATGGCTATTGCTACTGGTTATGATAAAAAGGGAAAATTAAATTTATCTAGGAAGTATTTATTAGATAAAAAAATAAGAAAAGAATTAGTTGAAGAGAAAGAAATAGATGAATAGTTTATTTATTGGATAACAAAGAGTGGTATGAAATCATATCATTCTTTGTTTATTTTATTGACGATTTTTTCTTTATTTGATATAGTTTAATAGTATGATGTGTTAGGAGAATTGATGATGAAAGAAAAAATAATAGAAATATTAAGTAATCCTGATAAACCTGCTATTTCTGCAATAGATATTAATGATATGTTGGGATTTAAAAGTATAGATGATTATAAGATGTTAGAGCGTACTTTAGAAGAGATGATTAAGGAAGGGACTCTTTATTATAGTGAAAAGAAGAAAAAGTATTTACTTCTTAAAAATAGTCATTTAATTAAGGGAAGGTTAATAATAAATCCTAAGGGATTTGGATTTGTGGAAATTGGTGAAGGAAAGAAAGATGTTTATATTCATCAAGATCATTTAGGTAATGCTAGAAATCATGATATTGTTTTGATTGAGCTTTCTAGTGATAAGACTGAAGGGAGAATTGTTAAGGTTATTTCTCGTGATGAAGAACCTTTTGTTGGTACTATTATTGTTCGTGATGGTAAGATGTATGCACATCCTGATAAGAAAGGTAATGTTGATATTGAGATAGATTCTTCTTATCAAAAGGGGTTAGTAGAGGGGCATAAGGTTTTGGTAAAGCCTATTAATGGTAGTAAATATGTTGGTGCTGTTGTTCATGTTATTGGTCATAAGAATGATGTTGGTGTTGATATATTATCTTTTGTTTATGAAAATGGGTTTATGCCTCAATTTCCTGAAGATGTAATTGAATCTATTCAAGATATGCCTGATAGTGTTTTAGAAAGTGAAATAAAGGGAAGAGTTGATTTAAGAGATAAAGTTATTTTTACGATTGATGGTGATGATACTAAGGATATAGATGATGCTATTAGTATTTTAAAATATGAGGATGGTACTTATGAGCTTGGTGTTCATATTGCAGATGTTTCTCATTATGTAAAAAAAGATAGTTTGCTTGATAAGGAAGCATATGCAAGAGGTACTAGTGTTTATTTAGTTGATAGAGTAATACCAATGCTTCCACATCGTTTGTCTAATGGAATATGTTCTTTGAATCCAAATGTAGATAGACTTGCTATGTCTTGTGTGATGAAGATAGATACTAAGGGTAGAATTACTTCTTATGATATTTTTAAGAGTGTTATTAGAAGTAGAATTCAAATGACGTATAAGAAGGTTAATGATATTTTGGATCATCATATTGTTGCTTCTGGATATGAACCATTTGTAAAATCTTTGGAGCTTATGAAGGAATGTTCAGATAAGCTTAGAGAAAAGATGGTTTCACGTGGGTATATAGAATTTAAAAGTAATGAGGCTAAAATACTTGTTGATGAAGAAGGAAAGCCTTTAGAGATTAAGTTACGTGAGGAGGGTACTGGAGAGAATATTATAGAGAACTTTATGGTTGCTGCTAATGAGAGTGTTGGAAGTTTTGTTTTTTATCAGAATTTACCTGGTATTTATCGTGTACATGATAAGCCTGATGAAAAAAGGCTGGAGAGCTTTTTTCATTTTTTGTCAGCTCGTGGTTATGTTGTAAATGGGAAAAAGAAGTCTATTACACCTCGTGATTTGCAAAATATTTTAAGTCAATTAAAGGATAGACCTGATGCGAAGATACTTAATGATTTGGCTATTCGTTCTCAAGCAAAGGCAATGTATTCTGATATAAATATTGGGCATTTTGGTTTAGGAAGTAAATGTTATTCACATTTTACATCGCCTATTAGAAGGTATCCTGATTTGATTTTACATAGATTGGTTAAGGATTATACTGAGAATTATTCAGAAGATATCATTAATTATTGGGCTATGAATTTAGCTGAAATGGCCAATCATTGTTCTATAAAAGAGCAGGATGCTGTAAAATGTGAACGTGATGTTGATGATATGAAAAAAGCTGAATATATGGAGAGTCATATCGGCGAGGAGTTTGTTGGTGTTATTTCTGGAGTATTGGAATTTGGTGTATTTGTGGAACTTCCTAATACTATTGAAGGACTTGTTAAAATGGATAATATGCCTCGTGGTAGTTATTCTTATGTTGAGGAGTCTATGAGTTTAATAAATCGTAGTGGTAAAGAGAGTTTTACCTTTGGTGATGAAGTTATTGTTAGAGTTATTGGTGCTAGCAAAGAGAATAGTACGGTTGATTTTGCTTTAATTAAGAAGATTGATGATAGGGAAAAAGAAGAAGATAGTTCAAAGAAGCTTTCAAAGAAGCGTTATTAGTTAGTGTGAATAGGAGTGTTATTTATGGCTAAGAAAAAAAGAAGGAGACTAAATTTTAAAGGGCAAATAGTTGCTTTTCTTTTTTCTTTTCTTTTGTGTTCTTTTGTTTTATTATTTGTTTTTTCTATTTGGCAGAATGGTGAGGTAGTAAAAGAAGTAAAAAAAGATGATACTAGTGTTAAAATTCAAGATAAAGAGGAGAAAATATCTTTGGTTATGGTTGGAGATAATTTAATTCATGATAAGATTTATCGTGAGGCTAAGATAGATAATGGGTATGATTTTAGTAAAATGTATTCTTTGGTTAAAGAAAGAATACATGGGTTTGATTTAGCTTATTATAATCAAGAGACTATTTTGGGGGGAAGTGAGATAGGTGTATCTAGTTATCCTTCCTTTAATTCTCCTTATGAGGTAGGAGATGCTATGATTGATGCAGGGTTTAATTTAGTATCACTTGCTACTAATCATACTTTAGATAGAGGAGAAAAAGCAGTTCTTAATTCAAGAAATTATTGGAATAATCACAAGGATGTATTAGCGGTTGGTAGTTACTCTAGTTTTGATGAGAAAAACGAGGTACAGATAAGAGAGGTAGGAGGTATTAGTTATACAATACTAAATTATACATATGGTACAAATGGTATTCGTGTACCAAATGGTAAGGAATATTTAGTTAATGTGTGGCCAGTTACTGGTAATCGACCTGATTCTGATTCTACTTATCAAGAATATAAGGAACAAGTTAAAAAGGATATTGATATGGTTCGGGGAAAGGTGGATTTGCTTTTGGTAGCAATGCACTGGGGAGTAGAGTATCAATATAGTCCTAATGCTTATCAGAAGGATATGGCAAAGTTTTTAGCTGATTTAGGTGTTGATATTATTATTGGGACACATCCTCATGTGATACAACCTATTGAATGGATTGATGATACTTTAGTTATTTATTCTTTAGGTAATTTTATTTCGGCTCATGAAGTTGTTGATTTAGGCAATAGGATTGGTTTGATGAGTAGTTTAGATGTCATAAAAAAAGATGGTAAGATAGAGATTACTAATTTGGAGAATGAGTTATTATATACTTATTATACTAATCAGTATAAAGATTTTTTGGTTGTACCTTTTTCTTATATGAAAGAAGAGTATTTGGCTGATTATCATTCTGTTTATTTAAAATATAAGGATATTGTACAACAAATAGATTCAAATATTAAAGTAGTGGAAATAAAATAAAAAGAAGGTTATTTTGTATAATCTTCTTTTTATTTCATATAATTTTTTGAAGGAGAGTGTTATGATGAAACAAATTATACCATTTCAAAAAGAATTATTATTTAAAACTAAGGTGTGTGAAATTACTTCTATTTCTTTGGAACATACTTTATCTTTGAAGGAAGATGATTTAATAAGTGGAGAATTTCATCTTTTTGGAGATTATAAAATGACGGAAGGGTCTATTAATCGAGAGAAGTTTGATTTTAAGTTGCCTTTTGATATTGCTCTTGATGCTAGATATGATATAGATTCTATTGTTATTGATATTGATAATTTTTATTATGAGGTAGTAAATGATGAATCTTTAAGGATTCATATTGACGTTTACGTTGATGGTAGGAAGAAAGATGATGATGTAAGTGATACTATAGGGGATGAAGATGTATTTGATGATGATACCGATATGACTTCTTGTGAGGTTGTTGATAGGAAAGATAATGATTTGAAGGAAGATGAAGGTGTTCATGAAGTTGTTTTAAAGGATGTAGAGAGACCAACGGTGATGATTCATGAGGATGATGATATAGAGGAGAGTGTTCAATATCAGAAAGCGAATCATTATTATTTAGATGACGATGAGGATAAAAATCATTTTAAGGAATTTAATATTTTTGAAAATGTGGATGAAGCAGATACTTATGTTACGTATCATGTTTATATTGTTAAGGATAATGATTCTATAGATACTATTATGGATAAATTTGGTGTTAGTAAAGAGGAGATTTTAGTTTATAATGATGCTGATGATATTAAGCCTGGTTCTAAATTAATTATTCCTAATCATTATGAATAGAGAATTAAGGGAATTATTTGATAGGAATCATATTATTACAAAGAGGATTACTTTAAAAAATAATGTTAGAATTATAGATAGTGGAGATGAAAAATTTGTTATTAAGAGGAGAGATGAGGATATTGATGAAGTTTATCAGTATTTGAAATCTAGGTCATTTGATTATTTTCCAGAGATATTATATCAGACAGAACATTATGATATTTATAAATATATAGAAGAGGTAGATTTGCCTGTGGAGGAGAAGGCTAATGATATTATTAAATTAGTTACTCTTTTGCATAGTAAGACTACTTTTTATAAGGAAATAGATGATGATACTTATAAAGAACTTTATGAAAATATTACTAATAGAATTGATTATTTACAACATTATTATGAGGATTTGGCTTCTTTGATAGAAAAGGAAGAGTATATGTCTCCTTCTAATTATTATTTTATTAGAAATATTAGTAGGGTGTTTTCTGCTCTTAATTATTCTCGGTATCATATAGATAAGTGGTATTCTATTTTAGAGAATAAGAAAAGAATTAGGGTTGTGCAAATTCATAATAATTTGAGTTTAGATCATTATTTATTGGCGGATAGGCCTTATCTTATTAGTTGGAATTTAAGTAAGAAGGATTTACCTATTTATGATTTAATTAAGTTATATCAAAAATATTATAAAGAATTGGATTTTTGTGATTTAATTCGGACTTATGAGGCTCATTATCCAATGTTATCTGAAGAGAGATTATTATTTTTTGTATTAATTTCTATTCCTGAAAAGATTGAATTTCATAAAGATGAGTTTTCGATGTGTCAGATGGTACAAAAATTTTATGATTATCTTTTTTGTAGTGATAAGTTTATTATGGATTATACACAGAAAGAAAAGGTTAAGTCATAGTTTTATGTGTATATTTGTTATGTCTTGTTAAATTCTTCTTGAAATTTTATCTTGTTGGTGTTATATTTATTATAGAGGAGAGTGTTTCAATGGATAAAAAGGAAGTTAAAAAAGAAGAATTAAATATTTTTGTTATGATTTTTTGTATTATAGGTGTGGTATTAACTATATTTGGACTTTTTGTTTTGAAAAATGATAATTTTAAGTTAAAGGTAATTAGTACAACTGGTACTGTTACTGGTGTTACTGTTTCCAAAAATGGTGATGGTGTGATTGAGAGAAGGTCTGTTAATTTAAGTTATATTGCGAATAATGGGACTTATAATGCTACTATTCCTAATTATGATAAGGAAATTAATATTGGTGATACTATGACTTTGTATTATGATTTTTTATCACCT
>AUXO014233657.1_pt1 | contig 17103 bp, 17 predicted proteins | sample 768731 | NCBI WGS metagenome assembly AUXO01 (sample SAMN02715735, study PRJNA202380) | gut metagenome | biome: sheep rumen | host: Ovis aries | place: New Zealand: Palmerston North
ACGTGGTGGTCTTTCTCGTTATGATAACACTTGTGGACTCTCCTGTGTTGCTGCCAATTTTGGTGATTATAATAACTATTGGTACGTTGGCACTGCTCTATCATTTAGATTAGATATTGATTATATAAATAGAATATAGGGTAATAGTCATAGCTATTACCCTATATATATCTTATTTCTATTAGATAACTGTAATATTCTTAATTTCTTTTTTATTAGAGATATTATCTTCTTTATTTAGGCTCTTAATAGTGCTATCCTGATTAGGAGTTAAGTAATATACTAGATTCTTAACACCATTAATTATAGGAAGTACTATCTTAGCTTTAGTAAGAGACATAACTCTAATAGCAGAACCGGATACTATATCGCTCTTAATATTAACAATATCTCTATCAATTTGAAGTTCACTAGAGTTACTGAGTTGTACTCCTGTGGATTTCTCAATATTATCCAGAGCTTTATTGATTGCTACAGCTTTAGTATCAGTATTGATATCTTCATCATCATCTTCATATACAATAGGCTCAAAGTCCATAAGCATTCTTACAAACTTCTTAAACCTATTAATATTAGCAATAGAGAAAGTACCAAAGTCTAGAGTAAAGAATCCCTTAGTACTTACAAAGAGAATCTTCTTATTATCCCATTTATGAAGTTCCATAGGATTACTTCTTAGAAGTCTTACTATAGTAGATATAGGATTAATACTAATTCTGAAGTTAAATAGATCTTCAGGATTAGATACACCCCAAGAGTTAGCATTTACAGGAATAATGATAGTCTGCTTATTATAGTTCTTATTGATCTCTTCTGTATCCAGAAGTCTATTAATGATATCCCAATAGACTCCTACACCTTTATCATTCTTTATCATATTATTTTTTAGAAATACTGAATGATAATAAGAGAAGTCAATATAAATATTGAATCCCATATATCTATTAATATAAGGATACGTTCTCTTAATCCATGGGTTTCTAGCTTTAATATCAGCATACATAGCTGTCAGTTCTCTATTAGTTCTGATACGTTCTTTATATAGATACTTTCTAAGAACAGTATCATCAAACTTCTTATTTATTTTAATAGCTTCTGTAATATATTCTGGTTTATCGAAGAAAGATATTACAGTCTCTTCATCCATATTATTATAAACAAAGTAATCATCTTCTACCAGATAACCATTCTCTGTAAGAGCATAGTCATTGAAATTAGATCTATTAATATTTTCAAATCTATTTGCAGACTCATCTACAGGTTTACTGTTCTCTGAAGTGCTTAGAGAAAGTCTGATCTTTAGATTATTAGATTTTAGATAATTCATTACAGCTACTTTATGTATAGGAGTTAAAAACTTATATACATCTTCTATCTTATAGAACTTACCATGTCTATACATATCTGTATCTTTATCTATATCATCTATAAATCCGTTATATTGCTTATCATAATCAGCAGTATAGACTCTGTTAATAGCTCCAGACCATTTAATAGGATATAGCTTCATCCATTCTGGGGTACTATCATATTTAACAAGATATACCAATTCGGTATTCTTGATATTCTTAATAGAGAGTCTAGCTTCTTCTTTACATTCATTAGCTACCTGATCTTCATTATCTCTATCCTTCTCTGTAGATCCACCAGGAATATCATAAGTTCCATCCTGTTTGAAATATAAGAAGACTGACTTATCATTTCTATCAAATACAAGACACTCTACTCTTTCTCTGTATAGATCTCCATTTACTGCAATAATACTATTCCATCTCTCATCATAGTAATATCCATGAGACTGTACAGCATCATTAACAGTAATCTCATTCAGTACAGAGGTAGAAGTCTTAATAGAGTTCTTAATATAATTTACTGTATTGCTATTAAGGAACTTATATACAGAGTCAATGGTTCCTTTATAGATAGATGAAAGAATAGTAGAGAATCCAAACTCTGCTACTAGCTTATCTAACCCATTAAAGATATTAGTATATTCTACTACATCATTATTGGGATTCTTCATAATATAGGAAGCATATAAATGGGCTAAGAAGAGATTAATTTTAGGATTCATCTTCTTAATCATATAAGAGGCAAACACTGTCCTAATATAATCAGTATAACTCTTATCTTTACAATTAGCTTCCCATGAAGATTTAGATAGCAGATGAATTTCTTTATCATTATAATAGCTATATGGAATACTATCACTAGTCTTACTAATAAAGTCATCAGGATCTTTATGAGCAAATACTGTAATAGTTCCGGATAGATTATTATACTGAAGTATATTCATCTGATCAGTAATAAAGTTTCTATTCAGAGCATCTTTAAAGAATGCTATATCATAAGTAGAGCAGGATTCATTATCATATTTAATATTAGGATATCTTGCTGTTAGTTTAGAGAAGAATGATGCTTCATTCATAAGCTCATCCATCTCTTCTGTGCTGAGAGAAGTATCATCATCAATATCATTTGTATCTACTTCTATATTATTAGATTTAATATAAGCATTTACATTCTTGCTGATATAGTAAGATACAAATAGATTAGGATTATAAATATATGGAAGATTCATGATCATTTCTGATTCATCAGTACTACGAGTTAGAAGTAATATAGCAGCTCCTTTTCTTTTATTCATTACATTTGTAGGAGCATATAGCTTAGTTTTAGGAGAATACATTCGTAATGGCTTGAGATCCTCGATAGTTTTCATATATAAACCTCCAATTGGGCTATATTTCAATTTATTATTTTGTTAATATGATCTAAAATAACCTTTTAAAACAAGCAATACATACTAATAGTTCCTATTTAAATGGAATTAGGATTAAATACTATAAAAATATAGAAAGGGTTAATGATCTATGGGAAAGAAACCACAAAACCCTGAAATAATGAGACAAAGATTAGAGTATGAATTTAAAAAGAAAGTAGAAAATATAAAAAATATTACTGAAGAGAGAGACTTTATAGTTGCTAAAGTTGCTTTTGCTTCAGTTATCAGTATATTTATGAATAGTACCTATACAGCTTCTAAGATCAATCTAGCTGATAAGTATCAAGAAATTTATATACTAATTAAAGATAAAGAGAAAATAGAAGATATGATATCTGCTGTCAATGAGAAGTATAACTCTTCTATAGCATTATCAGAACTTCAATTCCTTTATCCTAAGGACTTTATGACTTATTCATCAATGTAATAAAATAATATAGAGTAAACTAATTAAATAAAAAGATGGAGGTATGGAATGCCATCTAAAAAAGAACTCTCAGAAGAAGAGAAGAAAGAAAGAGAAATTAGAAAAGATAATTTTCTAACTCTCTTATCTTCTATGACCCCTGAAGATATCAATCAATTAATCTTAGAAAAAGGAAAAGAGAGAAAATTGATTGATCCGTTAGTACCAGTAATTATTAATTAAAAGATTTTTAGGAGGTTTTACCACAATGGCAAACGAAACTGTTAAGGCTTGTATCGAAGATATCCAGAAGAATCTAACTCAGAAGGGTTCTTCTAAGAAAGATGAATCTCGTGTTATGAAGGCCATGCTCAACGATACTACTTATAAAGTAGGTGTCTTTGGTAAGGATGGTCTTGAAGGCGAATATTGTCCTGCAGAAGATTATAAGAATATGTGTGTGGAAATCGTAACTGATACTACTCACATCAGTGCTGATGAAGCTATTAAGCTCATCCAGAAGCGTGATGCTTCCAAGGTTGAGTCTGATGCTATGGTTCGTATCGGTAAGGAATTCATTCTCACCTATATGCAGACTAATCGTAAGCTTCCTCTTGGATGCCGCGAGCATTCTGATGTATCTTTCATCCGTAAGGAAGTTCCTGAGACCACGAAGAGCTATCCTCGTAAGGTTGGTGTAAATGAGGATGGTACTCCTCGTTACTCCAAGGTTCCCACTACTGTTCCTGCTCATGATACCATTAAGGTTCAGAGTGGTTGCCCAATGTATAAGAAGTAAAACATAATATATGGAGAGGCATTAAGTTACCTCTCCATATTTCTTTTTTTTTTGTGTACACATTATGCTCAGCGTGGTGGTCGTTCTACTGATAGTGCCGGTTGTGGTTTGTTTTTTGTTTTTACTCACTATAGTGCTGATCCGGCCTACTGGTACAATGGTGCTGCTCTATCGTATTGCTTCATATTATACTTATCGTGGTGGTAATTCTAATTACGCTACTTATTGTGGGGCCTTCTTTGTTTTTGCCCTCGGTAGTGCTGGTTATGCCGGTTGGGGCATTGGCGCTGCTCTATCATTTAAATTAAATACACATTATACTACTCGTGGTGGTACTTCTAGCCATGGTGCCCGTTGTGGAGCGTTTTTTGTTTTTACTCACTATAGTGCTGATCCGGCCTACTGGTACAATGGTGCTGCTCTATCATTTAAATTAAATACACATTATACTATTCGTGGTGGTGTTTCTCATAGTGGTGCCTTCTGGGGTGCATTCTTTGTTAGTATTGATAATATAGCTTCTGCTGCTAGCTGGCGTCATGGCGCTGCTCTATCATGTAACTTCATATTATGCTCTTCATGGTGATGTTTCTGACGCTGGTGCCCGTTGTGGAACTTTTTATGTTGGTGCCGGCTCTACTTTCTCTGCTACACACTGGATCTATGGCGCTGCTCTGTTATAAAAAATAAAGGATTGGTATTATTCCAATCCTTTATTTATTTTTATCTTATTGGATTTATTAATCTATTGTCTTTTTCCGTTCTTAATATAATATATCCATATTTCTTTAGTTGACCAAATTCATCATAGTCATCATTAACTTCTATAGATATACTATATTTTAGTGGTTTATATTGTACTATATACTTATTGATAATATCTACAAATTTAGAGAAGCCATCTACACTCCATAGTTTATTTCTCTTTATAGTAACAGAAGCGGCTGTTTTAAGTTCTTCTATAGGAATTTTTGAATTAGGGCTTCCTGAGAGCATTAAATCATGAGTACTCAGAACGTCCAAAATCACAAAAACGACGTTATCTACACTTTCCTGAGTAACCAGCCACGAAACCTCAGAATTTTGCATAAAACCCTCATTTTTGAATATTTGCAGATACATTTGCTCTATTTCAGCAAACTTATTAAGAGAGTCATTATTAGTAAATACTGATGTGTATGTGTTATAGTTTATATTCTGTAATATCATACCAGGTATATTATCTATGCCAAAATTTATATGGAAAGAGAAGAGATACTCTAGCTCTTCTCTATTTCTTATTATATAATCAAAGGATACAAGTTCTGCATGTAATTCTAATTGTGTTTTATAACTTGTATCTTTCTTATACATAGAGTTATCCAATGCTTGTTCTGCATGGACTAATTCATGTATACATGATACTATAATCTCTGTAACTATAGCATCATGATTTATACAGTTAAAGAATCTATAAGATCCTTCTACTATTTCTCCGATATAAATATATATGATATTAGGAGATATAAAACACCCATAGTTTCTATTAATATAATCATAGTAATCTATGACTAGTTGTACATTACTGTTTATTCTATTGATTCTTCCATTAAAGTAATTAAAGATAGTATTGATTTTATCTATATAAAACTTAAATATATTATCTGCATTCTCTACTTGTCTTATACTAAACATTAGAGTTAGCATCCTTTCTTATTACTATATCTATATATAATATACAGTTAAAATTACAATTTAATTTGATCTAAAACAATTAATTAGATCAAATTCAATCAAGTTAGGAAGTTTTATAATGGGTTATAAACATATCTTTTTAATTTATCCATGTAGTAGTATATTGAAATTAAAGAAGAATGATAATACTGTTGTAATAAGTGATAAACTAATGATTTATCATGAAGCATTAGAAGAGAATTACCCTATACTATTAAATGAACTTGCTAAACAAGGAAATACAGTTATAGGATATTTGAATTGGAGAGCTATATATTGGTTTGATAAATATAGAAAGAATCTACAATATGCTAGAGAGCATAATAAGACTTATAAGAAAGAAGTTCCTGTAATTCTTATCTATCCAGATCCATCTTATGGAGAACTCTGGAAAGAAGACATAAATGATATGAAAGAGAAAGGTTTATTCTCTCAGAGAGAATATGACGATTATTATAAAAGCTTTGAGTCTAATATGAAATATCTATTTAATATTGATTCTAGTATTCAGAAAAGGCCTGTAGATCTATTTCCAGGATTTATGTATAAAGGAGATCCTAAAGATTTAGATCTAACTCAGATAGTATATAATCCTAAACTATAATAAGAGGAGGATAATACTTGAAAGCTATAGTATTTGGTTATCCAGGTATTGGTAAATCTACTCTTGCTAGGAATAGTAAAGATTTTATAGATCTGGAATCATCTGTATTTAAGATTGATGGAGAAAGAGATCCTAATTGGTATAAAGTATATGTAAATATGGCTATTCATATTGCTAATCAAGAAAGAATAGTCTTTATGTCTACTCATCCATGGACTAGAGATTATATAGCTAATATGAAAGATCTTGATATACCTGTACTTATAGTATATCCTGATATTTCTCTTAAAGATTTCTGGGACTATAAAGTATCCATTAGATATACATTAGATCCTACAGAAAAGAATCTAACAGCTCTTAATAAAGTAAAGAGTGATTATGAAAAAGATATTAAAGGACTAGAAGCAGATACTAGATTTTCTCATCTAGTTCTAAAAGATCAAAAATATAAATTAGATGATGAGATAAAAGAATATCTATTTAAGCTATCTTTAAAGAATACCACAACAAATATATTGGAGGTTTATGCAGAATGAAAGAGTACTTTGTATATGGTACTAATCTAGCTGAGACTTATCATTGCTCTTTAGTTGGTCTTTATCAGGAAGGTGAGATAGTTGCTTGCCCTGATTATAATACCAATCAGAAAGAGATTTCAATGACTATTGTTACAGAACATCCTCTTATGGAGCCCCGTATTTCTGCTCTGTTTGCAGGTGGGCCTGATGATCTTGAACAGTATGTTCAGGAAATGACTGACGGTATTCTGGACTTTGAAGTTGATAGGGGTAACTGGAAATATACTTATCACCAGAGAATGACTTCATTCCCTGTAGATCCTAATGTATTTAAACTAGAGACTCCTACAGCAGATCAGATTCAGTTTGTTATTGAAGATCTAAAGAGAAATCCTGATAGCCGTAGGGCTGTTATTAATATTAGAGATAACTCTTCTGATATGTATAGTGCTGATCCTGCTTGTCTTCAGCATATGCAGTTCTTTATTCGTAATGGAGCTCTTCATCTTAAAGCTCTATTTAGATCTAACGATGCTTGTAAAGCTGCTTTCATGAATATGTATGCTCTTGTTGCAATTCAGGAGAAGGTAGCAAATGCTCTGAATATTCCTGTTGGATCTTATACGCATAGGGCCAATTCTTATCATTGTTATGAGAGAGACTTTGGTCTTCTTGAAGGATATATTAAGAGGATTAAAGATAAGAATGGTAATATTACTACTTACTTTAATAGAGATAATACTTACTTCCTTAACGGTGAATGGGATGAAATGATGGAAGAAGCAAAGCCCAAAATTGCTGCTAAGGTAGAAGATCTTAAAAATAGAACTACTACTGACTAATGCTATTATTAAAGAGAGTATACTGTATGTTGGTATACTCTCTTTTTCTTTAAACCAAATGAAAGGGATGATTATTCCTTGAGGAAAGAAGATTATGATTATATTGAAGGATGTTTATTAAATAAAACTCGTAGTACATGTGATCCTTCAAAATGTAATAAATGTGGATGGAATAAAACAGAATTAAATCGTAGAAAAGAGAAGATTAACAAAGGATTAGTTAGTACAGGTCAGTATAAAGGTATTCCTGTATTTGGTATTAAAATAAATGATGAAAAGAAAAGAGGTAAAAAGAAATATGATAAACGATACTAAAACAACTATCATCTCTGTTGAAGGACTAGATTGTTCTTTTAAAGAAACTAATGTAGCAGCTCTTAAGAAACAATTAGAGAATGATGGATATAGTGTAGTATCTTTTGATTTTCCTCAATATAAGAAAGATAGTTCTTATTTTGTAAGACAGTTTCTAAATAACCCTGATTATAGAGATCCAAATCCTCTTACTATGGAACAGTGCTGTAAGTATTGTATGTATTATGCTTTTGATAGATATGATACTTATATTAATGATATTAAACAGTATATGGGTAAAGTAGACATCATTTTATTTGATAGATTTGTAAACTCTAATCTATTCAATGCAGCCAGAATGATGCCTAATGTTGATAAAGTACTAGATGTAGTAGAATGGCTTTATAAATTTGAATATGAACTATTAAAGCTTCCTCAGGAAGATATTAGTATATTCCTAAGAATGCCTTATGAGAAAGCAAGAATTATCAGACAAGCAAAAGCTGGTAAAGACCTTAATGAAGTAGATGAAGAACTTAGTAAGAACGTATACTCTACTTATGATCTCATCTATTCTAAAACTAATAAAGATATTAGTAATAAGAATATCAAGAGGGTCAGTAATCTTAATGGTCCTCATAATTATATTAGCATTAATATTGGTCTTGATGAGATAGACTTTGTTAAAACTCTTACTGATGAAGCAGAAAGAGAAAAGAGTAAAGAACTTATCTTTACTAAAATTATGGATGAGAGTTATATCTTTATAGAAGCATGTGTTCAGAGGAGGAAGAACTATGAGAAAGAAAACAATTAATCCATTTACTTCTAAGAAGAAAACTATTATAAACACAATTATTTCTAAGAAGAAAGAAACAAAAGAAACTCCTGTAGTAGAAGAGAAGTCTACTTATACAAAACCAGGAGATCCTTATACTATTAAATCTAAGCTTATAGACTGTACTCCTATAATTCCTACATTCTATAAGCTATATAGAGAAGATATTGATTCAGATCCAAGACAATTTAATTCAAATGATAATTATATGGATATGTATAATATCTATATTAATAATAAAAAAGAGATTGATAAGAGATTCTCTAAATATATTGATATCATTATAGGTATGAAAGTAGAGATTGATACAACTCAAACAGAGAATACCTTTAAGATCGTAAATAATATTAATAGATTCATTTCTGATTGGTCTGCTTATTATAAAGATCCAAACCACTCAGTATTTGTTTATAGAACTTTTAAAGAAGGTCCTATAGAAGAGATTAATCTTCTTATCTATGGGTCTCTGGAGTACTTTAAATATTATTATAGGGCTCTATATGAAGATAATATTATAGCTACTGAAATGATCAGTGCTATTGCATCTTCTAAGAAGATCTATAAGTCTATTATCTTTGATGAGTCTACTATACCTGGTAATATTGACAAAGTAAACGATATGTTTACATTAGAAAAGATTCAGACTAAACTGGATTCTACAGAATATAATAGTACTATGCATTATGATGATAATTGTATTATATATGCTGATAATCCTGGATATATTGAAGAACAGTTAAAGGACTTCTTTGGAGAGAACTATGATATATACTTTGATAAGATCAATCATATCTATAATACCTGTAATGTTCTTCTTAGAGTAGAAGATGAGGAAGAACATTATAGATTCACTCAAATGAAACTATATGAGTTTTTATATAGATTCTTTGTATCTGAAGATCTATCTTCTAAAGATAAAGAAATACTATCTAGAATAAAAAGTTATCTGGAAAGCTATACAAATTTCAATATAAAATTATTTGATAAATATTCTATGCTTCCTAGATTTTTTAAAGATATGGCTTCCTATGATGACGTAGATGAAGTGGTTAAGGAAGAGGAAATTCTCTAATTATGCAATATTTGAAGGATGGTGGGTAATTACTCACCATCCTCTTATTTTTTAATAAAAGAATACGGGATGGCCCGTAGAACCATCCCGTATGATCATTAATATTACTCGATCCAGCTGGCATCGTTGCCAGAAGCAGCAGTAAGGTGAGTCTCCTGAAGAGTTCCCTTGTAGACATTCGTGGAGTTGCCCTTGAAGTCTGTGGGGGATACACGAGACCACTTGTAGTCGTAGCTGTTACGAGCAACATGGTAAGTGTTAGCAGCTTCATTGTTCATCCAGTCCAGGATCTGCTGAGCGCGCTTGTCAACCTCAGTGCCGTAGATAGGATAAGCCATGAATTCAACACCAATCTCAGCGAACTCAATGGAGCCCTTATCAGCATTGTAAAGAGTGCTGAAGGGAGCATTAGTGGGCTGAGCACCAACCAGGAAGACTGCCCTTTCGAGCATCAGGCCGGTATTATCGGTATGCAGATACAGGAAGCTGAAGGTCTCTTTCTCAAAGCCAATGCTACCACTGACTTCAGGATTGTAGAGAGAATCAGAGTTCTTGTTGATCTGACCATTATAGTGCTTAAAGCCGCTGTTGGGGTCACGTACACCACGGAGATAGAATTCATTGACCTTAGTCAGAGTAGAACCAGACTTTTCAGTATAGTTAAACGTAAAGGTCTCAGAACCCTGTTCCTGAGTACGAGTAATTACGTTGAAATCATTAAAGCCGTTGGTAATGGGAGAAGTGTTAGCAGTCAGATCTGCCAGACCACTCATACCACGGAATTCATACTCTAGAATATGAACGTAGTTCTTAATCAGGTTGCTCATACGAGCATCCTTCTGAGCTGCAGTACGGAGAAACTCTGGGATACCTACAACGATCAGGAAGGGATAACCTTTTTCATACAGATTGAACTGTTCGAGCTGAGTCCAGTCTGTAGTACCACGCATAAGAGTATAACCTAGAAGGTTACGAGGCTCTTTTAGATATTCAAACATATTCTCTTCAATCTCCTTTCAGGATCTAGATATCCCAGTAATTTATGCTTCACTATTAGTGGCAAGAGCAATGACCTTGAACCATTCAGTCTGGACAAAGTCCTTGAACCTGACCTTAATAGCAGCATAGAAGATCTTATTAGCAACATAAGTATCATCACCCAGATACTCCAGTTCAAGAGAGACGAAGTTGTTGCTGTAGTTAGACAGGACAGAGTTGACATCTGCCTGGTAAGCATCAAAGTCGCCACCACTGATGAAGGAGTAACGAATGAGAGGACAACGAGTACGTACAGCACGGATAGCTTCCTGAATACCAAGGATGTTGTTCAGGTAAGAGAACTGGCTGAACTTCTCATAAGTAGTATATTCAGTTTCGAGAACCAGCAGATCACCGAAGTAAGATGCATAGTTCAGGCGAGCATCATCAAAAGCTTCTTTCTGATTGCCAGAAGGCAGATTCAGAGGAGCAAAGTTCAGAGTACCATAAATGGCCTCAGGAATAGTAACACCATACTTCTGACCAGCAAGAGGCAGGTTGATGCCATTGTTGTACTGGTTGATCAGTAGACGTACAAGGCTGTAACCAATAGATACAGTAATCTGTTTATAAGTATAAGGATCTTTGATATCATAGTACTGGCAATACAGAGCCATGAACTTACTCTTGTTAGTTACCAGACTTGCGGCATTAGTAATAGCAGTAGCAGTATTCAGACCGTTAGTACCCATATCACGCAGGAACATGCAGTCTTCACGGATTGCTACAAATTCAGAGAGACTTGCCTTGACCACATCAGGATAGTTGGCATCAATGATAGCCATAATCTTGTGCTCGTCAAGGTTATAAATCTCAGGATACATTTCAACACCAGTAGCAGAGTCAATGGTGAAGATAGCATTCATTGCAGAGGCATAAGTTGATGCATTGATAGGCCTGCTACCAAAGCTACCATTACTGCCACCAACCATTGCAAGGTTAGTGTAATCATTAATATTAGTATTAACCTCAGTATTAGTATCAGATTCAATGATGTGCTCTATATTACCAGTAGATCCATCCATATAACCAAGCCATTCGAGATTGGTCTGGCCAGCACGAGTCTTTGCAAACACAAAGTCTTCTGCAACGATCTCACCCTTAGTCTTACCAGTAGAACTCATGAGCAGTTGAATCATCTTATCATACTGATTAGAATCCTGGTAAGCATCAAACTGAATAGCACTACGGGCCTGCTCATTGAGACTCATGCTAGTAGTACCAGAAATGGCACTGGGGTCAATAGAGAAGTGGATAGTCTCAATGACATCAAGGCCTTCATGAACTTCAATATCATATACAGCAAAACTCAGGTTCTTGCTGAGCCTGGAGTTCTCAATGATATCAAAAGACTTAGTAGAAACACCACGACCATTTTCAGTAATAGAAAGCAGAGGGAACCAGTGCTCGTTAGAGATATCCTCTAGCTGAACATTGTTGTTCTCGTCTTTCTCTTTTACGAAGTAGTTGGTGCTAGTATTGGTGAAGTACCAAGCTCCTTCTGTAGCTCCAGAAGTACCGTAATGTACAACCTTATCTACCAGAAGAGTGGTGACACCAGATTCTGCATCTTTAGCAATAAGGTCAGTAACTGCAGCATCTACATACTGTGTGCAAGCTCTATCCTTATATACTACAATACCAGGATTGGCCTTATAAACATCTTCAGTTTCACCCTTAATGCGGAACAGCTCCTCGCAGTAGTTGAGAGCTGCCATAGACAGAGTCTCAGCATCACTGGGAGCTACAGCACCAGGATAGAAAGCATAATGAGTAATAGTGGGCTTGGTGATATCGCCTTCCTGAGGACTATCATCAGGAGTACGAATCTTAGCGATGATAGCACGACCACCAAGACGAGAATCTGGTGCTACAATACGCTTGCAGAAAAGTTCAGCACCAGCATTAATAGACATAGCAGCCTGAAGTAGAGGCTGACCATGCTTTTCGAAAGAAATCTCATTTCCGTAAAGGCTGAAGAAGTCCTTACCATACACACGCTGGAAAGATTCAGGGCCTTTATCGGAGGTAAATAGTGCAAACAGTAGAGGTCTATTTGCAACAGTTTCTATAGTAATAGGTTCAATAAAACTTTGATCTACGTATTCAATTATAGTACCTGGATACATATATTACTTTTCCTCCTTTTATCAAAAACCTTTCTCAGTAGATTATTTTCATAAAAATTATTGGGAGTAAAATATCTACCAATTTTACTGGTATGTTAATAATTAGCCCTCAGATTGGCTCTCCATTAACATTTTTTCCATAGGAGATTTTGCGTTACTTTGATTGAGAATAGAGCCCATAACAGCATTATCCCAGTTCTCACTTGTAAGAGATGCATATGGTGTTGTGTACTTAGGAATGTCTACAATATTGAGAGGTTTATATGCTGTCATGTTCTTCATATCAGTATATCTAAAAGGCTCTTTAAGATTAGCAGGGTTTCTACAATACTCACTTACAACAACTCCAAAAATCTGAAGAGAGAGCTTGAAGTTGATATTATTCATAGCTCCACCTTCAATGAAATAGAAAGGTAGTTTGTCATAAGGAATAGTAGTAGGAAGTTTACCTGATTTAAATACTTTAAAGAAATCCTCTACATTAATAATATCTTGTGTAAGTCTAATAGTTGTAAATATAGGATCATTTTTATAATAAGTAAGTACTCTATAATCATTAGGTGCAGTAGTTTTAGTTAATCTAACATTCTTAATTTTATCAATAGTAGAAGGTCTAGTTAAGAATCTGGTAGGAAGATCAAAGTTCTTCAGACCAGTAATAGACTTTCCATCTTTATCGAATACAGAGTAATCAATTACTCCAATAAGATTTACATATTCTCCTTCAATCTCTGCATTCTTTCTATCGAAATAGATCTCTGGTACATAAAAAACAAAAGATCCATCTCCATTGAATACTAGAGTATCATCTATAAGCTTAGTAAAGCTAGGGAACTTATACTTCAATTTGTATCACTTCCATTCATATCTATATTAAAAACTTTATTAAGATGTGGAATTTATTAACTTAATAAAATAGGATATAGGAATTGCACCTATATCCTTATTTTTAAGTCTATCTTTAATCTTCTTTTTTATCATCGTAATTAGCTTCTTTTTGTTTAAATTCATTAGGTGTAATTGCTTCTACACCTTTCATAATGAAATCAGCATCTCCATTACCATCGAGGCCATTATGATATACATTATACATAGCCTTCAGTATCTTACGCTCTTCTAGAGTAATGGTGTTTCTTCTAATGTATTTAGAACCTAAGAATAGAATCTTATCCAATAGCAGATACTTAAGAGCTTCTGCCATATTACTGGATAAAATCTCTAGAGCTTCAATCTTTTTCTCTTGAGAATCTGTGGCAATCTGCAGATCGTCTACAATGTCTTCTTTAGCTTCTTGCTTATCTTCTTTGCTATTCTTTCTTTCTTGCTTAATTTTCCAACGATCATGAAGATTATTCAGTAGTACAGTTAATGCTGAGCTACCTAGAATAATACCTACTACAGTGGCAATAAATTCTAAAGCAGTCATATTTATAAAGTCCCTACCTTTAATTATAAGAAAATATATTTATTTTATTCAATTGTTAAATGATTTTTTACATATATTACCACAAATGTGAATAAATAAGTAGGTAGCTCTAATGAACTACCTACTCTTATATTACTTATCTTTAGATAGCATAATTAATACAAACAGGAATATCAATAGAACCAATATGACCAATATTCCAAGTTCCCATCACATTGAACAGGCAATACCCATTGTAAGTTTCCAGTTCTGGATAATAGAAATTGACCATATTAGTTGTATCCAAAAGATCAGTGAATAGATTCTTAAATGCTGAAGTAAGCTTATAGAATCCCTGAGGATCATATGTTACGTAGCTACTATCAATAGCTTCCATGTCAAAGATCTTGCAAGGATCTACAATAGTTGTAGGAGTACCATCACTCTTATACGCCTTAGTATCCTTAAGATTACAGAGTACATGACAGATAAATCTATTATTCCTCTGAGTGATCTTAAGAAGATCATTATAATCACTTGCATACTGATTTCCAGCTAGTACATCAAGAGACTTGAATATATCCAGGAAACTACCAACAGTGAAGTGATTAATAGCTGCTCTTCTATCATTATTAATATTATCAAGATAATTACCTAGATTAGTACCAGTATGGAAATTGATCATAAGAACTTCTTTATCTTTAAATTTATCAAATCCAACATCAGAACCATCTTCTACGGTAGAGAATGTAACGAAGTTTTTGATAGCAGTTAGCTTAGCATCAAAATCATCCTCATCATCCTGAGTTGGGAATGTAACTTCATAATCAATTTTAAAGTTACTGGTAATAGTAAGATCATCCTCATGGAGTAGATAACTATCTTCTCCAATGGATACTCTATCCTCACAATCATCTTGTAGTCTTACAATAATAGATTTAATGTAAGAATAGAGATAATCTAAAGATAGTACACCATCTTCATAGATAGGAAGATCATTGATAATAATATCTTCTGTATTAATACTCTTCTGTACTACATTGATTAGGAAACTATCAATCTCCTTAGGATCAAGAATCTTCAGTAGTTCAGGAGCATTACTGTACTTATTTGTATTATAATAATTAAAGTTGATATGGATAGTATCTTCCTCATCATCAAAAGCAGCTTCAATGAGAGGTTTAGTATTATCCACAGCATGTACAAAATGACCAATAGCCCAAGAGTTTAGTCTTGTAACAAAGTCATTGATCTTATCAGTCTCAGTAGTTTCTACTCTTACAAAATCAATACTTTTCACAGCTCTGGTATCGTCTACAAACTCAGAGAGTACAGTATATTTACCATCAGCATACATATTGACTAGAGTAGGAATATAGCTATTGGGATAAATAGCATGTACATCTATAGGCTTTACATCAGCTTCATCCCAAGATTCATATTCACCAGTTTTAATAGCTACAATACGAGAATTCTTAGCATAAATAAATAGAGTACTATTAATAGCTTCAACATCTAGATCAGTAGATGCAGGATCTTCATAGTGATACATGTCACACACATCTCTGATCTGAGAAAGATAGATCTTCTTATATACAGTAGAAGTATCTTCATCTGTAGTAACATCAAAAGTTAATAGAACATCAGATACCATATTCTCAGGTAGTCTGAGGAATCTATCTTTATCATAAGTATTGTTATAGAAGGAAATCTCCTCTTCAGTATGACAGTTACCAGCAATAGGACAACCATCACAAGAGCATCCTTCTCCTAGATAATACTTATTATACTCTGGATATTTGCATTCACCGTCTTCTCTTACAAATCCACAGTTAGGATTGTAACCAGTAGCAAATGCCTGATCCAGATTAGGAATCTCCAGCATACCAGTTAGAGTTCCTTTGAAGCAATCCAGTTCATTCTCTTTACTATTATAGCATACCTTATATTTATTTCCAACAATTAAGGAGACTTCCTTAACTGCCTGATCTAGTTCATTGTCATTGATCATCTTAAGGTTAATTACCAGAGCTCTTACCTTCTGAGCACTAATTCCTAGAATCATGAGTTTGTAGTCATCTCCTTTATCAATTGGACTATCATAAGGTGTAATATCTACAGCATCTTGAATATTTGCTATAGGAATTCTTTTAATATTAGCATATACTTTTCTTTCAATATCTGCTTCATCAACATATGCTTTTACTTCCACATATCCACTGTCAGGATAGTTAGGATCACATTCAATATGAGTAACTTCTCCTATCATCTTATCATAAGAGATTCCCTCATTATAGTAAGTGAACCTATAATATCTTCCTTCAAATATATGGATAGTTCTTTCTACTTGATAAGCAGAAGAACAACAGCTACAAGTAGTTCTAGGATCTGTATCACTATCTGTCTTTAATTGTAGAACAGTAAGCACCAGATACGGTTTAATACTTGCTTTGATCAGTGATTTTGCTATGTATATATTATCTTGACTGATTATTGGCATTAAAACTAGCCTCCTTATCGCGGATATAAATTAGTAACTCTTTTATATTACTAATTAGTTCACCGCCAAAAGGAGTCTTAGCCTCTTCTGGATTAGATAATTCAGTAATATTTTTCATGGTATAATACATATATGCTGAATCTTTAAGATCATTAGCATT
>AUXO012345915.1_pt1 | contig 17102 bp, 14 predicted proteins | sample 768731 | NCBI WGS metagenome assembly AUXO01 (sample SAMN02715735, study PRJNA202380) | gut metagenome | biome: sheep rumen | host: Ovis aries | place: New Zealand: Palmerston North
TCTTCAAAGTCGCTGACTTAGTTTACGGCGCAGGTGACAAAGTTGCTTACGTTTCAGAAGAATTCCAAATGGAAAGAGTTCCTGCAAAGGATATCCCAACCATTGGTCCAAAAATGGAACACATCGCCTTAGTTGCAGAACCAAGACGTATCGCTGTCCGTTACGACCAAATCACAGCCTTCCAAGCAAAGACTGACTACGGCTTCTCACTCGATAAACAAATCGCTGAACAAGCTTGTGGTGAATTAGCTTACGAAATCGATACTGAAATCGTTCGTATGTTAGCTGATGGCGCTGGTGAAGCTCTTCCAGAATTAACCTGGTCAAAGACCCTTCCACACGGCGTTAGCAAATTTGAGCACTACAATGGCTTCTTAGAAGTTATTGAAAAAGCTCGTGCAATCATCTACAAGAGAACCAAGAAATTCCATCCTAACTACATGGTAATCAACGCTGATGTCTTACCAGTCATCAAGTTCGTCAATGGTTACACTGGAGTTAAGAATCCTAAGATGAATGGTCCTTACAAAGTTGGTGAAATCGACTCATTATCAGTCTATGTTTCCCCAGAATTAGGTGAAGGCGAATTCTTCTTCGGCTTAAACGGTTCCGATATGATGAGCTCTGCTGGTGTCTACGCACCTTACATGGCTATCGTTCCAACCCAATTACTTGGTACACCAGACGGTGGTTTAGCACAAGGCTTCAGCACTTGGTACGCAAAAGCATTACTCAACAAGAACCTTCTTGTTGCTGGTAAGATTGTTGACTAATTGCTAGTCTAGCTAATCAGTAAGAATAATTAAGAACCTCTTCGGAGGTTCTTTTTTATAAGCCTCAAATAATAAATTTAATAAATATTTGCTAAATTATACAAAGAGTGGTGATAAAATGAAGTTTGAAGACTGTAAATTTATGGCATTAGGTGGAAATTGCGCTAGCATGTATTTGCTTGGTGGCAATATTAGAATACGTGGCCCGGTGGATAATGTAGTTATTGAGAAATATAATGCAATAAAATTACTTTTTGAAAATAAATATTTAGATGCTATAAAAACTACAAATTGTAAATTAACTGCAACACCACATCCAATGGTAAATGAGCCTGAATTCTCTAGCCAATTTGATTGAGGTGTTACAGTAATTCATAATGATCCTAAAACAGAAAAATATTATAAATCATTAGAACTACGTATAAATAATTTTAATGACTTTTATAGAAATATTACCAACGCTAATTACTATTTTATTTTTACTCTTAATCAAAGAACTACTTATTATGGCACAAAACAATTACGTGGAACTTTATTAGTAGACCTTTTAGAATATCTTAAAAAATTAAATTTACTAGATAAAGTTATTTTTATTGGTACTAATGAAGCTAGTGCAGTTCAAGATGCTTGAACTTATTATAATTATTCCTTAAATACTAATGACTTAAAGCAATTTAAAGATAAATATAATATTAAGTATATAGAACTTACAGATCTAGACATGACTACTGATGAAGGTAAAACGAAAGCGCATGAACAATTTAAGCAAAAATTACAAAGCTTATAGTTGAAAGGACCGATATGATGAAAGAAAATGCATATGTTACATTATTAACAACAGATAATTATATTTATTATATTATTGGCTTATATGAAAGCTGGTTAAAAACAAAATCAAAATATAAATTTTATTGTGCAATTACAGATAATATTAGTAAACAAACATTACAAATATTAGACACAATTGGCATGCCTTATTTTTATATTGATATTGAACCTTTGCAGCCATTTATTAAACGAAGCCAAAAACTTGGTATGGTTAATAAATATCAGCAAGCATCCAATAAACTTGCTTTATTTGGTTGCACTCAATTTAATAAATGTGTTTACTTAGACTCAGATATGTTGGTTTTTCATAACATTGATGACTTATTTGATAAACCAGATTTTTCATCTGTAGAAGACTGTGCTCCTGTTAAATTTCGCCCGTATAAATATTCATTAGGTGAATCTGCTTTTTGTGCCGGAATGTTTGTATTTTCTCCGTCAGAAAAGCTTTATAATGAGCTATTAACACTTACTATGACTTTACCTTCAGGTATTAAATGGAATGATCAAAATATTCTCGCGTACTATTTAAGAAACTGAATGGCTAAAAAAGAATTACACTTGCCTTGTGAATATGAATTAAATATTGCTGGCCGTGAAAATGTCTATAATACCTATTTAGATTTAGGCGGCAAAGATAAGGATATAAAGATTAAACATTATGTTACCTATAAAAATGCGCCATTTAAAGAAGTATATTATATGCGTGATAGTGTTTATGATGAATATATAAAATATTATAATTTTATTAATTCAGTTATTCACAAATATAAATTACGTTTAGAGCCAGTGCACATAGAAAACATAAAGCAAAGCTATAATATAGATTTAGTTGTGCCTTATGTTGATAACACAGACCCAAAATGGATAGAACTATTTAATAAATATAATAAAACTGTTATAAAAACAGCACAAACAACTGCGACTATGCGCTTTAGAAGCCAAGATGATTTTTTCAGATACTTTTTTAGAGCTATTGAAAAAAATATGCCTTGGATTAGTAATATCTATTTACTAGTTATGTCTAAAAGCCAAGTACCTTCTTGGTTAGACACAACAAAAGTTAGAGTTGTTACTCATGAGCAATTTATACCAAAAAAATATTTACCAACCTTCAATAGCAGTGTTATAGAATTATTTTTACATAATATACCAGGTTTAGCTGAACATTTCATTTATGTGAATGATGATTTTTATGCTTGAGAAAAAATGAAGCCAGAAAACTTCTTCGACTTTAAAACAAATCAGTGCTTATTTAATATAATTACTGAAACAAAAAACCCAGCAACCGGTCATGATTGGTGGCAAATGTGCCAAAATAATCATGATTTAATTTATAATACCACAAAAGCAATTCCTTATTATCGTCTTGACCATGAGTTTAGACCATATCTAAGGTCTGAATGAAAACGTTGCTACTTAGAAAATGAGACAAAGATAAATAACAGTCTATCACAATTTAGGTCATCAAAGAATTATACATGCTACTTATATTCATTGTATCTTAAAAAGAATAAAAAACAAGCAAATTCTATTCTTAAATTAGGATATTTAGCAAGTAATGCCAATAAAACTGACATAACAAAAGTTTTAGCTGAAACAGATATGCTGTGCATTAATGATACAGCAGATGAAAATAATATTTATCAAAATAAAACTTTACGCCAATATTTTAAGGTAAAATTTAGTAAAAAGAGTGAGTTTGAATTAACAAACTATACTGACCCAATTGAGGTAGAATGTGAAGTAGAACGTGCTATTATGCAAAAGATAAATACCAAAAAAGCAACGGTAACTGCATATGGACAACCGGACTGTTATTTATACTTCTAGGAGCTAATATTATGAAAATATGTTTTGGAATACCAAGCTGACTTCCTAATAAAGAACCTGATAGAACCCAGCGCAAAGAAAGAATAAATAGATTATTCAAACAACTCAATGATCTTTGGCCAAACATTGACATTTTAGTCATTGCCCAAAATTGGCAAGATTTTAAGCCAATAGAGACACAAAACAAACAGATAATAAAAGAATATAAGCCATTAGGGATTCTGCTCGCCAGAAAGACTTTAAGAGAAGAATTCTTAAATTTGAACTATGATTATATTATTATGTTTGATGATGATGCTATAATTCAATGTGATAATAATCATGCGCATATCGATCTTATTAATGAAATCATTAAGCATCCGCAAGGTTTTTGCTTTATTCATGGTAAAAACAGCAAGTATCATCCATATATTGGCGCCCAACTAAATCTTTGTGCGATATCAAGATTTATCTACGAGCAGGAACCAATGGTAGATATTGATCCACAAAAAGATGAAGGATATGAAGATAGCATATTTGCCTGTCTGTTACATCATAAATATGACAAATATGAATTTATGCCACCTGCAACCATAAGACCTATACAGTGGATGAATAGAAAAGAACAAATAGCATCTACTTGGTCTGATAATAAAAGCAATGGTCATTGGGCTGTAATGAATAAAAATACCAATAGAATCCAAGAATATATAGTTACATATAAAAAATTTCCTGAAAATTATAAGAAAATGATAGAAGCTTACGAAGAGCCTGACTATGACACAAGTTGGGTGAAAGAAGATACTTATTTATATTTCTAAAAAATGCTAAATTAAATGTTATTATTGTATAATATATGTGAGGTGTTTTAATGCAAGAAATATCAAAACATGATATCCTAGCCAATTGGAACAATGAAAATTGGGAAGGTTGGCATTCAGAAAAGTATGTTAAAGCTCGTGCTAAAAATAAAAACACCGTTCGGGATGATAAATATTTAAGAGAAAATATTATATCAAAGTTTCCTATCACAACTGAAATATTATCATTAAAAGAAATTAATGAAAATTGGCATAATGAAGATTGGTGGAAAACCAATATTGGAAATGTCATTAATTTATTTGATAATATGTATGTTAAGAAAGGAATAAAATCCTGTAGCGGAATCTATGCGAGCTGGTTAACAAGATTAACGCAGTATGATATAACGAGAATAGCTGAAAAAACTGTAGCAAAAAACAAAGGCTACGACTGAAACGAAGCTGGACATTCTTATATTCATACAGGGCATGCGACGCCAGAAGAAGCACAGCCGGACTTTAAAGATAAAGACGGACAAGACATTGAGCTAAAAGTTTGTGAAAATGAGAATTCAATAGTATATCATTATTTTAAGAAATTAAAAAATAGCTTTGATTATACTAAACAACATGATTTTCACGGAGCGCAAAAAGCTCTATTTTTAACAAAAGCTGCTCCACATAAGCTATATGCTATCGATTTAAACTCTATAGACGACCTGGCCTTACAAATAGGCGAAGATATAGAGCTTGATATTATTCCAACAAAGAATGGTAAAATCATAAATAAAGATGATTTACCAGCTGTCCCACCTGCTATTTTATTCGGTTTAACGCCAGCATGGGCTAAAAAGTAATTAAAAAATTAGAGAGTATTATTGATTTATGCATAATACTTTCTTTTTTTATTCGCTAAATTATATGATAAGTTGTCAGGAGGATCGTTAATGAAGTTACAAGAAGTAATCGATGAAATCAAACTTGAATTGACCGGTTCCGTTCTTGAAATGGAAATTGAAGATGCTACTATTAAACAAATCGTAAACAAAGTTCTCAGAGAGCTTGAAAGATTCTGGGACGAGACTACGATGATTACGATTCCATTCGCATCTTGCATCGATTTGTCTGGCAGTGACTTCTATGAACGCGTAAGCTCAATTGTGAAAGTATATCGTGTCCAAGGCCTTGGAGAAGGCGGAGACGGCGTAAATGCAATGACTGACCCATTATATATGCAACAATATATGATATTCAGCAATGGCGGCACGATGTATAATCTACAAGATTATATCATGAACTATGCATCATGGATTACATTGTCAAAAATCAAAAATACCATTTCAACAGATATGTCATTCAAAGAAGACCGACACAACAATAAATTATATATTAATAATTATATGTCTTCACCTGGATATGTAACTATCGAATACATCCCTAAATTAAAATCCGTTGAGGATATTAAAAGTGATTATTGAATCGATATCCTGGTAAGAATGAGCGTCGCCTTAACAAAGGTTGTGGTTGGTAGAATCAGAACAAGATTCACGCAAGCCGGAGCCCTTTGGACACAAGATGGCGAAAAAATCCTCGAAGAGGGTAATACAGAACTAAAAGAACTTAGAGAAGTTCTAAGAGCAAATTCCAATCTAGTCTATCCAATAGATTAGTAAAATAAAGAGAAAATAAGGAGAAACCTAAATGGAAAAAGAACCTGTTACAAAATTTGATCTTGAAGCCGCTTTTAAAGCTTTGGATGAACTAGATATTCCCGTAGCTGAAAAAGGTATTGCAGCTAACAGAGTCAATCTAACTGAGACTTTCGCTAATGCTAGAAACAACAAGCTTAAAACCGAAATTCTCATTGAAGATTACTATGACTTAAATAGTGAAGAAGATTTAGAGCAAGCCAAGACAGACAGAGAAGATGAAATTGCAAAAGCAAAACTTGCAAGAATCGAAAAAATCGTTGATTTAGACGCTGAATCACCAGAAGATTTACAACCATCTTATGTTGGTAAAGTAATTATTCAATGTCCACAATGTATGACTTTATTCTATAAAGACCCAGCTGATATTGAACCTTCTGAAGATGATGAATCAGTCGTTAACATCAATGAAGTTTGCCAGCACTGTGGCAATGCGTCCGGTTATAATGTAATCGGTAAGGTTGATGCTGTTTCTGAAGATGAGACTGCAAATTATGATGAAGCAGAAACCGAAGAAGCTCCAGTTGAAGAAGATGAATTAAGCCTTGACTTCGAAGAACCAACAGAAGAAGTCGATGCCGAAGGAACTGGCGAAGCAGAAACTACTCTTGAAGAACCAACAGAAGAGACCGAAGATGCATTAAATCTTGACTTCACTGATACTGAAGAAGAGGAAGAAAAAGAAGAGGAAGAAAAGAAAGAAGAATCCTTAAACCATTCTAAAGTTGAAAGAGAAGCTGAAGAAGGTAGTGAACTTTTCACAGACAATAAATCTGATAATCTAACACTTAATGAAGATACTGCAGATGAAAGCTTAAACAATTCAGAAGCTCAAAAAGAAGCTGAAAAAACTTCTGAACTTAAAACAGAAAATGAGTCTGAAAATTTAACTCTTAATGAAGAGGGCAATGCAAAATGGAAAGCCCTTTCCAACAAACCAAGAGATTTATTATCAAGAATCAAAGATGACCCAAATTATAAAGCCACTGATAAATATGTTTTCTATGGAACAGATGCAGACGGCAAAGTCCTTGCAACTGTAAACTATGAGCATACAAGCGATAAAATCAGTGATTTAAAAGCTGAAAGAAATAAAGTCTTTGATAAGGATGAAAAGATTGAAACAGTCTATGTCTCAAGATTCTTCCATAACGAAAAAGAAAATAAAGATGAAGAAGTAGAAGTTGATTCATATATGATTTCTCGTAATAAAGTCGATGAATCCTTAGAATTAACAGAAGCTTCCGTCAAAGACTTAGATGCAAAATTAAAAGCACACAATGACTATATTAATTATCTTAAAAAGATGATTTCACAAGAAGAAGCTGCTTTAAAATCCACAACAAACGAAGAAGTTAAAGCCGCAATTCAAAGACGTCTTGATGCATTCAACGATGACTTAAACAAAGCACTTCCAGAAGCCGTTAAAAACGATTTAGCTGCTGATGAGCTTCCAACTCCAGAAGAAACTTCTGTTGAAGAAATTGAAGCTACAGAAGAAACAACAGAATCTGTAAATAAGTCTGAAAATACTGCCGAAATTGCAAAAGACGAATTACCAGATGCAAAGACATTACATGAAGATGTAATTACTGTTAAGGTTGATACTGCTGATGGTGGTACTCCAATTGTTACTGTTGAACAAGAGCCTTCTGCTCCAATTGAAGAGCCTATTGCAGCACCTGCTTGCGTTGGCCCAGAATGCGAAGCGCCTGTCACAGAGCCTTGCGTAGGTCCAGAATGCGAAGTCGTTCCACCTGCAGTTGCTAATATCCCAGCAGTTGAAGAACCAGTCGTAACTGATGATGTTGAAGCTGGAATGACTGCAGACGCAAATTCTGCAGTTGATGAATTAGCCGCTGAATTTGGCATCGATAGCGATGTTGCTGTTGTTGAGCCAGGTGAGGCTGCTGAAGAAACAGCTGAAGTTGAAGAGACTAAAGAAGATGATGACGATGACGATGATGATGATGATGACAAAGGTGGTTCTGGTGAAGCTCCTGTAGATGAAGGAATTTTATCCGCTGCTGGCAGCGTTGTTAATGGCGTTGTCGATGGCGTCAAAAATCTTTTAGCAAGCAATGAAGCTGAAAAAAAGGATTTAGAAGAATGCTCTAAAGTAACTGAAGATACTGCTGAAGATGCTCTTATGCATGAATTAAAAACTCCAGTTTCTGAAGACGAAGTTAGAGCTATGATGTCCGATTTAAGAACTGAAGACATTAATATTACAAATAATGACTCTCCAGCGAGAGTTGATAATAGAACAGTTGACAATACAACAGAAGCTCCTACAACCGAAGAAAAACCTGTTGAAGAAGGAATTCTTGGTGCAGTCGGTGATGTAGTTGGCGGTGTTGTTGACGGTGTTGAAAATTTATTAGCCAGTGATGAAGCTGAAAAGAAAAGCATGGATGAATGCGCTAAAACTGAAGAAGGCTTAGGCTTATTCGGTATTGGTGACGTCAATGTTAACTTAGATGCCTCTGGACAAAATAATGCTGTTGGTGTTGGCGGTGGTGAAGGTAAGACCGAAGAATTAGAAAAAGAAGGCTTACTTCCAGATGGACTCCCAACTCCTCCAGTAAAAGTTCCTGGATTAACCGAAGATGAAGAAGCTAAAGAAGACTTACAAGAAGGTCAAAAAATTGATGAAATCTTTGGTTGGTCAAAAAAAGAAAAAGAAGAAAAAGTAAATAAATTAGCTGACTCTTTATTTAAAGAATATACTATTCGTCTTTGGGACAAAAAGAGTGAGACACAAGATTGTCGTACATTTAAAGTTGCCTCAGATAGAGCCAGCATAGAAAGTACTTATAGCAACGATTATCATAAAGATACACTTGCAGAAGCAAGAGTACTAGCTGCTAATCTATCAAAAGGTGCTAAAAATCCTATTGCCGATATCTATGGCGGTCATGTTGAAGCTAATAAATTTACAAATTTAATTTTAACATATTTCAAAGGTAATGAACTTACTGAAAAAGATTTAAAGACTCCAGGTGATAGTAATGGTTGGTCAGGTGAAAAATCAAATACTGCATTTGCTATTACAGCAGATGGTGACTTTGATAAAGAAGGTGGTAAAAATATTGTAGTTAGCGCCGGCAATCGTATTAATCTTGAAGCAGAATTAGCAAACCGTGCTAATGATGAAGAAAAAGAAAAAGCTAAAAAAGATGATGAAGAGAGAACCAAACAAAAGAATGAATTAAGTCTTAGTGAAACTCTTAAAAAATGTAATTATACTGGTAAATGGATTCTAAAGGACAAGAGCAATAATCCATTAGAAGTGAATAGCGAATTTGCAAGAGAAAAAGTAGATGAAATGCTTGCTCAAGCAAAAACAGCAAGTGCTTATATGACAGTATATATCTGTGCAGAACCAGATTGGAAACTTATTAAAGTATTCAAAGGCACTGCTGAAAAAGAAGCTGGTGCCAAAGGATATGACGCATTTGTTACTGCATTCCCAATTACAGAATCTATTGCAAAAAATACTGCAGATCTAAGCCTTTTCGAAGATTTAGACGAAGAAACAGTAGTCAAACATATTTCTAGCTCATTAACAAAAGTATATGAAAATGTTAATAAATTTGAAATTAAAGAATGCTACTTAGAAAATAACAAATTTATAATCGAAGGCAATATTGTATTTAAATCTGCAAAAGTAAAACCTACAAAATATGTCTTTACAGAAGCAGTTATAAACGATGAACATAAACTCGTTTTAACCGGCATTAATGAAAGCCTTACCAATGATGGTGTATTTACATTAACATGTGCTATCGATGGCGCAAAACTAACCGCAGAAAATCTTGCTTATAAGTATACTGTGAATAACACATTAGTTGAAGGCTATACAAACAAGTAATAAAAACACTTAATGAGGCTGGTTTTATGAATTATTAGAATCAGCCTCTTATTGAATTATGGAGGTTATAAATAATGTCTGATAACAGAAATGATTATGGCGTGTTATTGAATAAAGATATAAAACTCCATAGATTATATTTCAAACAAATGGTAAAGCTTATCGGTATAAATTGTATCTATAAGGCACCATTACCAAATAAAACATTTGATAAACACGGAGACTTGGATGCAGACTATGCACCGGGTAAAGTTGTTGGGTGTATCTTTCAAGAGCATCCAGATCAAAAGACACTAAAGAAAATGGGCTGAGTTGCTGAACTTCAAGAAAGTTCTTCTATAATTCATGTTCCATATGACTTACCAAATTTACAAGTTGGTGCATTATTTATTGTTCCTAGTGGCATCGACAATGCAATTGGACGAGTATTTCGTGTAATTAGCATGCAAAATATAATGGTTTATCCAGCCTCTATTGCTTGTGAGATAGCACCTGAGTGGGAAGATGTTGATGAGCAAAATGCACACACAGATTTTTCAGAGGCAACAACTACACTTCTTATAGATGACGAGGAGGATGATTAATGAGTTTTATATTAACAAATAATGGTAAAATTAAATTAATTGAACGTTTTATTCTACAAGAAGATGATACCTCAATTTATAGCACAGCCGAAACTTATTGTGATAAAATTCTTGAATTCTTAAAAAATAGAATTACAGAAGCGGAAAATAAAGGCGGACAAAATTCTCAAAATACAAAAGTATTTGCAGATGCTAGAAATAAAACAAATGAGTTATTAACTAGAATAGAAAAAACTAATGCAAAAATCTGAAAATCAAAAGATAATGCCACAGTTAAAGCCTTAACTGTTCAATATGTTGAGGATGTTGAAGCTTTACTATTAAATTTAGATCCAGACTCTGCAAAGACAGAGCAGGCTAAAGTTAAAGCAATATTGGCAGATATAAAAACAGAAGCTAGAAGCAGTGAGCTAAATCAAAAAAGACTAAAAGAAAAAATTAGAAGCATTATGTCTGCTTTAGATGAAGCTATTTCTAAACTAAGTGGAATTTCATCTGAAGATGACGAAAATTCAAAAACAGTAAATGCCGGTGATTATATTCTTAATTTGCAAAATACTTACAATGACATTGCAAAAATTAGAACTATGATCGATAAGACAGATAAAACTATAACGGATGCTTTGATTCTAGAGTTACGTAAGCTTTATGATAAAGCTTCAATTGATGCTTTACCTGAATTTATGGAGCTATGTAAAGCTGCACATGAGGGTCTTATTGGTAAAACAGCTGCCAGCTCTGATATAAAGACTGATGACCATTATAGTTTGAATAAAGGTCAAGATATCGATTGGGCTAAAAAATATGACTCCATGTCTAATAAAGATGCCTTCTGGGAATATTATTATACAGTTGCATGGGGTGCACAAAAAGGCGCAAGAATAAAAGCACTTGGTGAAGCCTTTAAGCAAGAGTGTAGAGTTTATGGTTTTACAGAGGACACAAATCCATTCATAGTATATCTTGGCTGAGCATTAGACAGCTTTAATGTAACAAAAGACGTATATTTTGCCATTCATGATGCAATAGCTCGTGGAAGTAGTGCAATAACTGAAAATGACTTGATACATAAAGGCGGTGATGCCTTAAATTTACTAAGAAACAGAGAATTTTATACTCTTTCTAACGATAGTGCTAGAACATATATAAACTATGTGGCAGAGGTTAAAAGACTCTCACCTACAGGACTTACTACTCTACGCCGCAACCTTGGTGCTAAAAAACCACTAGCAGACGGAAGTGATGAGGCTAAAAAATATAATATTTTGACCTATCTTTCAAAGGATACTGCTAGTGACATAGATGCTATGACTATGAACTGAGTATTAATTTATCAAAATATTAAATTAAATACTTTACTTAATATAGAAAATACTGAGAGCATTACTGTTGCAGACGTTACTTCTGCAAAATTACGTCCATTGGCAGAAATAAGAAGCTTACTTACGCTTCTAGGTGGTAAGATAAACACCACTGTTGCCTGGAATAATAAATCAAAAACAGCTCTTGTAGATTATATAAAAACTTCCAGCACATATAAAACTGCTGCAGCTAAAGCAACAATTGCACGACAAATTATTGTTACAGCATGCATTACATACCTTACAGACCCTGATTTAACTGTTGTCTTAAAGATACCAAAGACACCTCTTGATAAAGTTACCATAAGTTCTGCAGACATGGCCGCAGCTAAAACAATAATTCTAAAATTTGGTGATAGACTAACGAGAGCTAGTATAGAAGCCTTAATAAAAGAATTTGAGAAAGAAAAGATTATTAACTAATGCAATTTACTATTAGAAATGCTGCTGCAAATAAAGATTGGATGTCTGCAAGGGTTCTATTGGACGCAAAAGCTATAATAATGGCGCATACTATAACACCCGGAGAAATCAATTTAAATAGATATCTGTTAAAAAATTATGGCTTAAATCTAAAAGGTGCTTGTTTGTATTTGTTATCACGTAGCAAATTCTACAAAGACCTTGACAACTCAATAACAGTTTTATTCCAAAATAAAAACGATGATAAATTAGCCTCGTTAATTACTTATGGTACTGGACTTATAAAAGGAAGCAATTTATTAAAAGAAGCTTTCTTCAGAATTTAATGAAAGGAGATTAAAATGGCGTTAGAGTATTATGATGATGCAATTATTGCAAAACTTAAAAAATGAACACCAAATAATATAGAAATACGAGTGCTTAAGCCAGATGATACTAAACGCTTGTTTGAAACAATGGCAGACGATGCAAAAGATAAAAATGCTAAACTGCCACTTATTGCACTTTCAAAAAATAATGATATAGAATTACTTCTAAATTATAAGGGACCAAGATCATTTGATGGCTTAAAAATGCAACAGACTGAAGCTGGCACAACTTTGTTAAATGCCATTCCAGTAAAATTGCAATACCAATTAGATATTTACACAAAAACATACGCAGAATCAAGCGAATATGTTAGACAATATTTATTTAAGTTAATAAATAATCCACTATTAAAAATTGTAGTTCCATATAATGGACAAGAAATAGTACAAGTAGCGTATATCAGAGTATTAAGCACTATATCTGATACAAGTGATATACCTCAACATCTATTCCAAGGACAGTTCACGCGCTGGACAATTCAAATGGAAATACAAGATGCCTTCTTATTTGATGTTCCATATAAACGAAATTGGAAAATATACTGTGAGGATGAACTTGTTGATCCAAAATATTACAGTGTATTAGAAATTGCTGAGACGGTAACTACCCCAGAGGTTGAAGAAAGTGAGGCTTTTAAACTTAACTTTCAAAAGCCACAATCATAATTTAGATTTAATCATAAATTATTTGCTAAATTAATTGATGATTAAGATTATTTAATCAAAACTAAGTATACATTACAAAGGTTAAAAAGGAGAACAAAACATGCCAAAAAGTATTATAAGAGAATTTGACAATTCCAACACCGGCATTACTTTATCTTCAAGCTTTGCAGTTGTCGTTCCTGGTTATATGGGAATAGAAGAAACTAAAAAGTCAGTTGATGAAGCTGTTGAAGCTGGAATCTACATTGGTGGCAATTATGATAAAGATAAGCAAACCTATGTCAATGGCGTTTACAGATTAGCTTCTACAAGCCAATTTAAAAAGTACATTGGTGCTTTTAAAGGTAAGAAAGAAGAAGCTACCGCTCCTACCGTAGAGCTTTTCTATCAAGAAGCTGAAGGCTTAGACAAGTTTAGAAGCGCTCTTACAGTTTCACAATTTACTGAAGCTATTGCCGCTGGTTATAATTTTTATAAAGGCATTGATATTATAGAAGGTGAAACTGGCTTCGGTAAGAAAGGTAAACTATTAAAAACATTTACCACTGAAGAATTAGGCATTGAGGATACGAAAACTGTAAAATTTATTTATGCGCCAATTGAAACACTTTATGATGATTTAAATGACGGCACAACAACTCATGCCTATTATAAAATCAAAGCCGGTAGTGAAGGTGCTGATGAAGTTCCTGAACAACACATTGGTAACCAAATAGCTTGGGAACTATTAAAGCTTGGTTATACAGTTTTATTTAAGAAATTAAATAAGGTTGAAAGCGATGGCACAGTTAAGAGTGCTACTGCTCAATTAAAAGAACCAGAATTCTGGGAAGCTTTCAAAAATAAGTCAACATATCAATTCCGCTACTTAACAACTGGTGGTTGCTATGATGCTAGCGTTGCAGACCAGTTAGCTGCTATTGCAAACTTCAATAATAAAGTTACAGTTGAAGAAGCTGATACTCTTGGCAATGAATGCGGTCGTGGCGATATTATTGCATTATTAGACCTTGATGAAAATTATAAACAACCAGTTGTTAACCCAGATACCGGCGCTATCATTGGATATAAGAAATCTATGGTAGAAGCTATTACACAAGAAGAATTAGTTGCTGCTACAGGTCGTGCAGCAAAAGCTTTACCTGACAGTAAATATGTTGCAATCTTTGGTCCAAATGTTATTTATAATATGGAACCAGAAGAAGACTTTGGTGATAATTTAAAATTCCCTGCTTCATTCCACTATTTAGTTTGTGCAATTAACGCACAGCAAAGATATTCTGAATGGTATGCTGTTGCTGGTTATGACCGTGGCGTTGGTTCATTATCAATTGCTTACCCAACCATTACATTTGGTGAAATTGCAATTAACACACTAGCTCCTAGAGTTATTAATAGCTTTACAGATAGAGCCGTTAACCTCATCTTAAGTGAAAGAGGTAACTACTATATTTGGGGAAATAGAACGTCTGCCAAATTAGATGATAAAGGCTTAAAGTTCAGTCACTTCTTAAATATCAGACAACTTTGCTGCACATTGAAGCAAGAATTATATCAAGCTACAAGAAGATTTACATTTAATCCTAATTCAGATATTCTTTGGGTGGATTTCGTTAATACAATTACGCCAACATTAGATAATATGAAGGCTAACCAAGGTATTAAAGATTATAGAATCACCAAAGTTAAAACAGACTTAAAAGCATTAGTGGTTGCTCGCATCAGAATTGTTCCTATTGAAGCCTTAGAAGACTTTGATATTAGTATACACTTAGAAGATTCATTAACTGGCACTGTGCTAAGCGTTGATGAAGAATAGTTATAAAGGAGATATAGAAGATGCCTATTACAAATTTTCCTAAAAACGGTCAAAAGGTAACTCCAGCTGAAAACTGGGATCAAAGCTTAAATACTGAGCACATTAGTAATAACCTTACTGGTTATGAAGCTGCCAGAAGCTCATTCTTCATTTTTCAGGTAAGTCCAGAAGAATTACAAAATTTATTACCACCGGATATTGCTCCTAGTGAAGATGACAAAGATAATTACTATGACAGCAAGACTGTTTCAGATTATCTAAGATTAAATGTTGTTAAAGCAAGCATTCCATCATTCACCGTTGAAGCTGTACCATACAGACGTGGTAATGATGTAGTCAAGTATGCTGGTGTTCCAACATTCAATGATGGTAGTATTACTGTAGATGATGTTGTTGGACTTCACGTTAAAGATATGCTTTATGCTTGGTTATATCTCGCATACAACCCAAATACCCGTATGGGTGGTCGTATGGCTGAATATAAGAAAAAAGCTACATTAATGGAGTATACACAAGACTACCAATTAATCAGAACTTGGACATTAGAAGGTTGCTTTATCACAGGAATCGAAGAATCTCAATTCGACAGAGAAAATGACGAAAAGAGACAACTCTCAGTAAGTATCTCATATGATAGAGCTACAATGAAACCTGAGCATGAATCATTCTAGTTTATACAATAAAATTAATTAAGAAAGCACATTATTATAATGTGCTTTTATTTTAACAAAAAAATAAATTTATTAAATTTATTTTTCTTTTATGTGCTAAATTATATGAATACGGCGTATGTAAAATACTCCATATGAAAGGAAAAACTTATGGGAAGAAAAAAGATTGACCGAAGCGATAAAATTATGCAAACGTTTGAAACATCTATTCCTTTAAAGAAAAGACTGCAAGAACGCGCTGAAAAGCAAGGAATTACAGTATCTGCACTTATTAGGAATATATTAGAAACCTTTTTTGAAGAACATAGAAATTAATTAGTAAAGGAGCAAAACTATGGCAGAAGAAAGACAAACAAAGTACACAATTGCAGAAGGCTACGAATTACCATCAAAAGGAAAAATTTATAATGTTCCTGTTGACCCACACGTAGAATTAAGAAGCATGACTGCAAGAGATGAGATGAAAAGACTATCTCCATCATCTACTCAATTTAAAAAATTAGCAGATATCATTGAAGGCTGCATGATTGAAAAGCCTGCTGTTCATGTTTATGATATGGCTTTAGGAGATTATGAATTCTTACTTCACAAACTAAGAACAGTTACTTATGGGCCGGAATATAAAATGAATATTCAATGCACCCACTGCTATGAGACTTTTGAAGAAACTGCAAGCTTAGAACAATTACAAGTAATAGATTTCGATGAAGCTAAATTTAATTCATTAAGATCATTTAAGTTACCAGTGTCTGGCGACACAGTTAAAATTAGATTTCAAACTCCAAGAATGCTTGATGATATTGAACTACAAGTAAAAGAAGCTAAAAGAAAATTTAAGACTGCTGAAATTGATTTCGATACTATGTTTTTATTAAAAAACACTATTGAAGAAGTTAATGGAACACCTCTTGATCCAACAAGCATGGAGACCTATATAAATAAGCTTCCAGCTAAGGATATGATGAAAATCTTAAATAATATTAATGAACTAAACGGCTGTGTGGGATTAGATAGCACATTAGTAGTAGACTGCCCACATTGTGGAGGAGAGGTAAAAACGTTTTTTCGTTTTGGACCAGAGTTTTTTAGACCCTCAAACATATAAAGACGGTCAACCTTACGGACCTAAACGATACAAGGAAATCGTTTATGAATGTTGGTATATTAGTGATCAATTGCACACAAGTTATGCAGATGTATTAGATTTAAGTTATCAAGAACGATTATACTTGATTGAATATATAAATGCTAAAGCAAGTGCTCAACAAAAAGCAATAGCACAAATGCAACAAAACTTTGCAAACAAAAATCACAAGTAATTAAAATTCGGAGGAAAGCTGAATGGCAGATGGTATTAGAGAATTTGGCAGTATAGGCGGTAGTGGCGAAAGAGGCGGCTCCTATGGAGGCTCTA
>AUXO016971296.1_pt1 | contig 17099 bp, 17 predicted proteins | sample 768731 | NCBI WGS metagenome assembly AUXO01 (sample SAMN02715735, study PRJNA202380) | gut metagenome | biome: sheep rumen | host: Ovis aries | place: New Zealand: Palmerston North
ATATTCTGAGTCTGGCAAGTAGCAAGCCTGTTCTCACAGCAACATGAAGCCTGCTGAGAAGCGAGGTTATTGATTGCGCCAGTGATAGCTGTCTGTCCATTAAATGCCTGCTGTAAGTTAGCAATCTGTCTAGCATTAGCCGCTGTTTCTGCATTAGCAAAGCCATTAGATACTGTAGCTGTAATAGCATTACCTGTCTGGCAGATGTTCTGATTGATACCAGCTATGCCGAGTGCTGTGTCACCAAAGCCACTTGTTACGGCGCTCTGTAATCCTGAAATCTGAGATGCTAACTGCTGATTCTGGAAACCTCTGTTTACATCATTCTGGGTCTGAGTGTTATAGAAGTAAGGTAAATCAAATGCCATATTACCTCCTCCAAATCCACCCCATCCTCCAAATCCATTACCCATAAGAGCAAAGAGGAAGAGTATTACCCACCAGCCATCTCCCCACATACCACTACCAAAACCACCATTGTTTCCGTAGCCATAAGCTGGAGCTACTGGCATATACATGTTTGAACCATTATCCATAGTGTTCTCCTTTCTAAATAGTTATTGTTTCCCTTGCAAGGATTGAAACCTAAAACTTAAACCCCATTCTTTGTAATGTTCCCATTACTTTCTGCATTGCACCACTGTTCATTCTGCCGCTCTGTATCAAATAGTTTACGGCAGAATGAGGGTCGTTCTGATACTCAGGCGGAATATTAAGATTTCTCTGAGCCATAAACTGAATAGGATTTTGTTTAAATATCTGAAACTGTGACTGAAAATCAGGTTGCTGAGAATTATTTAATTGCTCATATATCTGATTAGCCATTCTTTCTGCCTCCAGACTTTTCCATCTGAGCTATCTGCTCTTTAAGATGTTTAATCTCTTCCTGCATCTGCTTTACTTCTTCTCTTGTAGCTGTGAACGCTGTATCAATTTGTTTAGCTTCATGGCTCTCTAAACGCATAGGTTCTTCAACCACTTCTGAATACGCATACTTTTTAAGAGAAGGCATTCCCATTGTGTCTGCTGACTTGATATAGAAGTTCTGTCCTTCACTGTCCATCAAAAGCACTGACATACCAGGCTGAATAGGATAAGCTCTTGCTCCTACATCTCCTTGTACCCAATTGATTGTTGAGGACTGTGTAGGCTGAGCCATCTGCATCTGAGGTGGAGCATAACTGTTCTGTCCATAACTCTGTTGATTCTGTGCATAACTCTGCCCCATATTGTTCTGATAAGGAGCATAGCTTTGCTGATAACTGTTAAAATAAGGTGCTGGCATATTCATCTCTCCTTTCGCCAATAGAATAAAGGTACTTTATCTCCTGAGTCCCACGCATCGTAGTAATCACCGTTCTTTACACAGACTGCGTGAGTACCAGTTCCTATAACATAAACTCCCTCTGGATGTTCTTCGCAAAAGTCTTTAATTGTGTAACAGTAAGGGCAAGAATTGGGCACAACTTCTCTAGTGAAACCTTCACTATATAATTGGGCTCCCCACACATCATCTGATGAAGGCATATCATGTAAGATAAACCCTCTAAGAACTACCTTTATGTAGGATGATTCCCAATCACAATCAGTAGCGGCACAAATTGCCCTTACTACACAGTCGCCAATATTCTTTTTATCGGGGTTTGGGTTGAAATTTATGTACGACATACATAAATTGTAGAAATAAAAAGAGCCATCCACGAGTTCGTGAATGGCTCATTTAGAAGTCATTTTTAGATTAAGGATTGTAAAGAGTTGCTGAGGATGTACCCGCATTAGCAAAATCACTAAGCACGATGGAGATTGATGTTGCTGATGTAATCTCAAATCTCTTAACTGTTCTTGCTAAGATTTCAGATTCTACACTGGTGTATCCTTCTGAAAAGAATTTAATTAGCTCTTTTCCCTCAGTATCAAACAGAGTAACCTTTACACCTGTTGTTTTAAGGGCTGACATAAAATCACTGAGAAGCATCTTCTTTACCTCCTTTCTTTAGATGTGTGTATAATTGTTCTTGAGCTTTGCTCAATATTCTTTTAAGCTGAGATACAGATATGTCAAATTCCTCAGCCAAAGGTTCGTAACAAATCTCGTCTAACAGCCTGCGTTTAAGAATCTTTCTTGCTCTTTCACCACGGACATACCTATCTATAGCGTCTGCAATTTCATAGTTGTCCATATCGTCGAGCATCATCTTCTACGCTTACCACCTCTTCTGCGTTTATAGCTATTTTTCCTCACTCTCGCCATAGTTGAAATCTCCCATCATATCGTTGCCAATATAGTTTGCATTTCCACTATCATTCTCTACGCTAACAGTTTCATACTCTTCAACAGGCAAACTTATGTACCACAGAAATCCTGCAATAGTTGTTGCCCATAAAACTAAAACCACTACTAAAACTATTATAAGCCTTTTAATAATGATTGAGAAGTGGGTCATAATACCCTCTAAAACGAAATAAGATACAGGTCCCTTTTCTTCCATGAGTTCATCCTTTCTTTAACAACTCATTTACCCTAGCTTGTACCATAGCAGGGTTATAGCCTGCGGCTCTTAGGCGCTGTTTTCTTTCAGCACCAGTTCCCCACTTTCCCGCAATAACTTCTTTAGCTATCTTATCAATTATCATTGTATCAGAATTTGTACTCATTTCTACAGGAACATCATCTTTAACTACAACAGCAACATGAGAACCTGGTTTTAAGAGTATATCTCCTCTTCTTAATTTATCTGTATGCGCTGTGTATGCTGGTGTAGAAAATACATCAACTCCACCCATCTGAACTAGAAGCTGTCTGAGATTTCTTGTGTTAGCACAGTTTCCACTGAGAACAAGAACTCCTTCAGGAACTCCTGCATACATACAAGCTACAGAAACAAGTGCAGAACAATCTGTTTCACAAGTCACATCTACCTTAGATATATTGTAGTTATGCTTTCTTGCCTCTCTTAACAGAGTATTTCTCTGATTCTGGTCATATCCTATATTATCATTCTTTGCAGCCATTTCCATAGCGTCAGCTAATTTGTTAGCTCTTGTTCTGTCTTTAAATCTGATAACATATGACCACGGCTTGTTATACCATGTTCTTGTGCAGACTTCTCTACCAGTCTGGTCACCTGCTTGACCATTCTTAATGTTCTTATTTTCGTCTAAACTTGCATGGGCTATGATTACACTCATTTCTCTTCTCTCACATATGCTTTGACATCAAGATTGGTGTCAAGAAGATGACGCATCTGTTCCAATACTTCATCCACAAGGGAACTGAAAAGCTCAAAGCTGATAATATCTACTAAAGAAGGAAATTTCTCAATAAACATATTATAGACATATCTAAGTTTAAGCTGTCCTGTACCACCACCAAGTTCTTTTTCTGCCTGTACAACTGCAAACAGTAGCCATTCTTTTACTTTGGCAATTTGCTCATCCGTAGGCATATTGTAAAACTTTTTGATATACACAGCACCTACAACAATAGCGGCTACAATTACTACTAGAAGTGACCAGTTATCAATTATCCATTTCATTACTATAATCTCCTCTCTTTAGCTTATATTTTTTAATGACGGCGCATAATAACAATTCGCCACCAAATGCTCCATATAAAGCTACTGTAAGAGTATCATGCGAAACATCGGTGATAATAGAGAATATAAACTCAAATATAGAATAAATGATAAGTACACTAAAAGAAAAGATTATATATTTATCCAGTCCTGATAGCTTTTTGTATTTCTTCGTACTTTCTCGCTTCAACTTCTCTATCCCGCTTGACGGCTTCTTCTTTAGAAACTTTGGTAAGTTTATTGACATCTTCATATCTCCTCTTACACTCACCATTTCCACCTAGTTTTGCGTATGGAACATAAAGACTGTCTAATGTAGCTAATTCTTCATATGTCACTGAACCCCGCTCAACTATCTTATCTGTAAATCGAATGATTGTGTTGTGTATCATGCCTACATTTGCCTGGGCTATACATTCTTGTTTTTCAACCATCTTCTCGATACTGTCAGCAAATCTATTGTCGTTCTCTACAAGCTTTTCAATAGCTTTTTGTATTTCTTGCCAATCTTTTTTGTGTTCTTCTTCTATTCTTAAAATAGCTTCTCTGTTCACATCACAATACTCAGATTTCCATTTAGTATTTACTTCTGTAAGATGGTCTTTCAGCTCTTTACGCAAACTATCGGCACTGTCTTTTTTGGCATCCTCTTTCTGTTTATCTTTTCTGCTGATAAAAAATTGGATAATGCCACTTCCTACAATAACGCCTGCGAATGTTATTCCTGTTTGAATAAGTGCCGAGCTGTCTAACATTTGTCTTACCCCTTCTCTATTTGTGTCTACATTATAACATAGTATGCAAAAATAGTATATGGAGAAGAGGATGATATCTCTATCATCCTCTGATAACATTTATTACTCATTGATTATTCTTATTTCTTGAAGTAGCCATCCACATAGTCTGTTGCAAACTCTTCTGCGTCCTTTTCTACAAACTGGTTGTAATAACCATCTATGTCATTGTAGTAAGATATATAATTCTGCTTGTTTGCTTTTACAGCTCTTCCATAATCTGTATCATCATTCATGTGTTCGTATTGGTAGTCATGCCTCATTTCATGTGCCAATGTTTTCACTGCCTCTTCATAAGAAGTAATAGCACCAGTGTTCACATAAATGTAGTTCAGTTCATCATAGTAGCTGGCTATCACAGGCCACTCTTCACAACTGTAAAAATAAAGTTTAGGAGTGGTCTGTAAATCAAGCTCTTTTGATATGCGGTCTGTAAGGTTAGTGATATATTTTTCTTTTGCCTCTTGTGACAACTCAGGAAACTCTGTTGCTTCGACAGGCAAAGAAAAGATAATCACAGATACTACAATGGTGTAGATTATCACAATCCACTTTGCGGCTTTGTTTGTTATTCTCATAGGCTTATAAGTCTGCGGAAAGTTCCAGTTTTCCTAGATTAGCATTAAAGAAACATCTATATATGCCATTCGTTAGGCTTAAACCACTTTCAGTAATTGCAAGAGTTACAATATTACTTGCAAACTGATTTACAGACACATTGTAACTACCTGATGTAAAATTACTACGTGTATTCCCATCCGAGGCTGAAATGTTTCCACTTAGCGATACTGAAGGTTTAGCTCTCATGGCAACAGGTATTGGAACATCAAGATATAATATCATGTTATCAATATTTCCATAACCCAATCCTTTGTGACCGCTATCTGAATTAAAGGAAGTGCTAAAGAAATACCTTTGGCATTTTAATAATTCCTCTGCGTAGTTTGGTGCTGTGTCCATTGCAAGTGTAGAAACTGTTCCGACTTCGAGCTTGACGGCACGAATTGTTGCGGGTGCTGTTACTCGTATAACAAAATATTCTCCCGCATTTTTATACGCTTGAACTGATCCAGTGTTTATATACCACTGATTTGAAGGCTGCGTTTTATCAAATAGTATTGTGCCTTTTATAATTGTTCCGTCACTTAACATTATTGATGCTGTTACATTTTTCCCGTGAAGATAATCATAGTCTGCACTTTCATGTTTTTGAACAAGATAATATGAACCACTTGTTACAGTTATCTCAAATCCATTTGAAGTAATGGCGTCAGAAACACTGTTGTTTGGTCCTACTGTTGCAGATTGCCACCTATCCAACTTATATGCACGAGATTCACCCGTAATAGTTTCACTTGTAAACCCTCTCTGATTTACAGTAAACCAAGGGTTATCTAAGAGGTTTGGATTGCTCTGAGATAAGGCATAAGGTGTGAGCTGTTGGTTGGTGAGGGAGTAGGGTTCGTAATCGGGGTTTGCATCTGTAGCCAAACGAATCATAGGGAAAATAGTGCCGCTTGCTGTTGAACCATCATTAACATGAGCATCAAATGACATTCTTAGGTTGAGCATTTCTTCTGTAACAGTCACTTCTGCGTATTGTGTTGAACTGTCAAGACTTGTATGTACAACATAATTTGTACCAGCATCATTTAATAGTCCCCAAAAAACATTGATGCCGCTAAAAACAGTTGAACCATTACCTATTGAAATGATATACTTTCCAGCTTTTTTAAGTATATCTCTTAAACTTTTAGCCATAGCTAAAGAGCGGCTTGCCCCACTAGCAGTTCCTGTCACCGTAACGGATTTATCATCATTTACAGTAAAAAGAACATCTGTTATCTGAGTAGTCTTAGCTTTATTATCGAAAATATTATGTGCTCCAAGCTGTGCTCTAGTTGCGGCTTCATTCGTTAAATCGCTCTTTACCGTCGTAATTTGTGTTGTTACATCATCGGCAACTTTGATGTTATAACCAGTAGCTGGATAAAGGACAAGAGTATCTCCTACGGCAATATCTGTGGTAGCTATATAGAGAATATCATTAAATATAAGATATTCTCCTTCTGAATAAGAATTAGCACTAGGGCTCACTTCTACAGGAGCTATCTTCTCTAATGCTTTTTTAACCTTAGCATCTATATAAGGTTTTACTAAGAGTTGGTCATGCTGTGTTAAAGTTTTCATTCATTTCTCCTTTCTTTATACTGCCCACAATGTCTGTAATGCGGACCATTGTGTTTCTGTTATCAGATTACTTTCAATATCTAAATTAACCGCACTATTAGATATTGTCTGAGCAACTCCATTTATTGAAATAGAGTTTACATAATCTAATAATATGGTTGTTAATGATGTACTTGTAACATAATCTGCAAGAGCAGTATTAAGTGCTGTTGTAGTTACATATCCACTTAAATCTATTTCAGTATCACCAATCTTCTCCCAACCGCTTGTTGTGCCGTCAAGATTGATATACTCTTCTTTGATATTGTTCGTCTGAGAGATGGATTTTGGCACAAGATAGATAACATTAGTATCAATATCTGTAGTAGGAAGAGTTGTTACTACTTCAAATCTACTATTCTTTACTGCCGCTATCAGTGCCTCTACTTCCGCTCTTGTATATGTTTCTGATTTAAGATAATAATTTACAAGGTTATTAACTGTGCTAGTTATAGCACTTGCTACCTTAGCCTTTTCATTATCATCATAGTCATTAGTAGAAAGACCTTTGCCAGTGATTTTATCTACTTTAGAATCAAGGTTTATACCTAAATCAGATAGAGATTTATCACCTTGTAGGGTTACTCCATTTATCTGAGGACGATTATCTAGGGCGTTGTAATTAGTAGTTCCACCACCGCCACCAGTTCCTTTAAGATTAGGTGTGGTATATGTACCATTTACATCTGTGATATCTAGGCGATAAATGTCATCAGTGTTGTGTTCATTCTCTACAATAGTGGGAGAAAATCCATCATCACCAGTTTCACCCTTTTCACCCCGCTCACCTTGAGCGCCCTGAGGACCAGTTTCTCCGGTATCACCTTTCGGTCCATGCGGTCCAGTTTCACCGGTATCGCCTTTATCACCCTTATCTCCCTTGTCACCTTTATCACCTTTAATAGCACCTGCACCCTCGGCAGTAGCTTTAGTATAAGCAAAGGAGACAGCTAAGATTTCTTCTGGTGTCATTGATTGTGATTTCATAATCTACTCCTTTCTTATACCCAATTCCATGTGCCATCAGATTTCATAAAAGCAAGCTCACCAGATGCGGTCATAACAGAACTACCCATCTCAATCTTAGCATCAGCAGGAAGTCCTACAAATTCTGCACTATCTGTTACCTCTGCTTTTGTGTCTGCGAAAGCGGAGATTTTGAAGGTATTCTCATCTGAATCTGTGTTAGTAAGGTTTGTTACTTTAATCATGGTATCTCTCCTTTCTTTTATTCTATCATATTGCCCATAATGTTTGTAGTGCTGTCCATTCTGTTTCAGATATACCAGATGTGATTTTACCATCAGCCGCTACTGAAATAGTTTCTCCATCTGGTTTAACAATACCAGCAACTGTTGTGGTAGCTATACCTATTCCAACAACTGCTTCTGCCGCATCTTTATACTGTTTTGCTAAATCTGCATAATATTTTGAGTTGTTCTCGTAAGTATCATCGGTGCTAGGCACATCTGTCCCAGCTCTTTTACCTGTTGCCCATGCCTCTGAATCTTTTGCACTATCCTCAGCATTAGTGGCACTTGTCTGTGCTGATACCTTTGCTAACTCAGCCCCTTCTTTTGCTGAAATACAATCCGCTAAGAAGTTAGATTGTAACTTATCAGCAGTAATTGAACCGTTAACAATACTCGCAGTCGTTGTTTTATTACCACTAGAATCTGTAGTTGTGGTAAAGTTGATTTCACTTGAATCATTAAATGAATACGTCTTTATCAAGGTGCTTACATCCGCGGTATATTTTGTACCGTCAGCATTGGTCATTGTAATAACACCTGTGTCAGACATTGAAAAACTTACAGGAATTTTTTCAATATTTAAATCGACATTAAGTTTATTGCCGTTCCAATATGTGAATACAAATGTTCCAGTTGATTTGTCATATGTAACAGATTTTAAGGATTGTGTTAAATCTGATTGATTTGCTTTGGTAGTGTCAAGATTTAACAGCTTCTCGTCATGCACATATAAAGCATAGTCCATTTTATTAAGGTTATTCTCATTTATAGGAGTATTCTCAGAAGGATAATTTTCCCAATTTATTCTTGATTCATATACAGGTACATATGCCATAATAATCCTCCTTATCTCGTTTCAATCTCATCTATTAAGGACTGTATTCCGTGTAACCTATGTCGTAAAATAAATGTCGTAACAGAGCTATCTTTAGTAAGTATGTTGAGCTTATCTCCGGGCTCTAAATATGGAAGTCCTTTAGTGGTCACAACTGCTGTCTGATAGTATATTTTTCTTATTGTATAGGCGATTGTGTCTAACATTGACTGTATCGTTTCCGCATCAAATATTCCGTTCTTTATATATAGATTATTTGAAAGGTCGTATGCCGAGTATGTATCTTGAGCATAATCCTCTGTGACATCAAATACCCTAGACTCAAAATACTGAGTCCTACCGTCTATTGATATAGTACAACATACCCTATCATATACAGATTTTTCTAAAGTATCTGCGGAAAGTTTGTACCACATAGACCTTGAAATAATGAAAGGAGGTTTTCCTAAAGGGTATAAAGTGTCATCTGGGTATAAAGTATTATCTGGATATACTGCGGCGTCATCATCAATAAGACTCAACAATCTATAGTTGTCGGAGAATTTTGTTCTCACAGAGGTTAAAAATAAAGCTGAGGCCTCTGCAATATTGGAAATATAATTACTATTTCCTAAGGCTATTGCATTTAATATGTCTAATTTACAACGTATGCAGGTATCTGCTTCTCCGTTGTTATATAAGCCTTTTTTGAGCTTTCTAAATAAATAATACTTGTGAGCTCCAGGATACGTGATATTTGCAGGAGTAAGCGACGCTGACCAATGTTCGGGGTTATGGGTAACTATAGCTGGACCAATAGGAATCGTAATAACATCCTCTGACTCATCATCAACATAAAACTTCTTTAACGTAGGTTCTATCCAAGAGTTAAGTGATATAACTTGCCTTTCGTATGTTCCTATAGGATTGGATGAGCACATATCAAATCCTGCTGTAGTTTTCACATGTTTAGTCACATCTGTACCATATATTATAACCATCTCTGTAGGTATAGAAATTGAAATGTGAGGAGTGTATGTAAGTATACGAATAAAAGGTTCGACATCAGTGTTTTCGGTTAAATTAACTATGTGCATATAAGGATTTAATACTAATTTATATTCTCCGTTAGAATTTGGCACATCAAAATTACAAAAATTTTGAGACAGCCTTGCTCCCATATACACATCATTTGCGTATTGAAACTTATATCTATCGACATCAGAATAGTTGCCCATAATAGGAAAAGTATATCCGGAAACCGGATCAACAAATCGGTATCTAATTCCTTGAGGCCAAACTGCACCTACAGTTTTTAAATCCCACACAGATTTTCTATCTCTACCAGATCCACTATATCCTATTAAGGCCATTGTCATCAAGTCAAAGTCGCCTAATCTACCGTCATCATCTGTAAACAACTGTAATGTGGGAAATTCACTGCCTAAATAATAATCTATTTTGCCACTAGAACCATTTATCTCTTTTGTTGAATATGGTCTCGGAGCATAATATTCAAATCTTAAACAAGGTTTAATAAGTTCAGAAATAATCTCAGGACCAAGAACATCATAGATTTCTGGTCGATTAAACTGCTCTCGGGTTACTTTTTGAGAGATATCGTTTTTCCATGACAACTCATATAAATAGTTTTTAGAAGGTAAGTCAGCATAGTTATTTACTAATTGTCTTGAATTACTTGCCTCAAGTCCTAATTTATTGTAATCATATGTATATATTTTTTCAGTATCAAAATGTAACTGAATTCCTTTTATGTGGATAACAACATCTTGAGGTAAACCACTATAATAGGGATCGTTACGCATTGTACTACCGTCATTGTATATCATATTGGGCATAGTCCATAACCAGTTATCTGTAGGCATCTGTAAAACTTTTAATGAACGGACTAAATTTACATTAGGATTTAATATATCATCACTGTCTGTGTAAGTGTTTACCAAAGAGCTGTTTAAGTGTTCACAAGAATTATAAGATTCTGCGAAAAATTTTTCTTTTGATATGACGTAGGCGTAATCATTTGCATTACTCTTATTTCCGTCAGTCGAATCAAGTCCTGTAAGACTGATATCCGACCAAAACCTCAATGAAAACGGTTCATATAGCTTTATATACTCGATAGGAGGAAATCCTAACTCTCCTGGAGTTACACCTGCCTGATAAGCAACGACACTTTGAATATCTTGCCTATCAATCACACACGACTGCACTACAAAATATCCATAAGGTACAAAATAATAAGGGTAAGGAACATCTTGTGAAGTTTGTCCATATTCCTCTATAAAATCTTCGCCTAACTCTGTTATATCTATTTCTATACCACAGTATATGAGTTTACGTTTAATGTTCTCAGAAAAATACATTTTAAACTCAATAGAGGATTTCTCAACTTCGCCGAATTTAATTGCATTTCCAGAACTAATGGACTCTGTAAATATTACTGACTCAGAAACAAAATCCTTATTAACCAAATCTCTAAACTCGCCATTAGGAAAATGAACCCTAAAGTTTTTAGAGATACTATCTTGTTTAAATAATTCTTGTATTTCCTGAGGAACTTCTATCATATCAATACCCCACAAATTTAATGCTTATCTCACGATAAAACACCTGATTAGTCTTTTCATCTATATGGTCAATTATAAAATCTGGATCAACCATATATACATCCTGTGATATATAGTTATCATCTTCAGGATTGTAAAATTCCAGCACCAATTTTCTTTCTCTTGGCACTGTAAAAGCATTTCTCACTTTGCCCATAAAATCTTGAATATTATTGTTATTCAGATTGTTACGGAGATTAAATGTAATGGTATATGGAACATGCTCTAGCACATTCCTTTTCAATATACCATCACCATCTCTGTTACTATCCAAGTCGAGAGGTTTCTTAGAAACATGATAGCTTCTATGAACAATATACCTCTCAACTTGGTCTGTATATCCGCCTATTTTTATAAGATATCCATTAAATGACATATTACAATACTCCATATCCTGCAGAGGATTTAAACATATCACTCTGGTTTCTTACGGCTCTGAATACTTCATAGCCATCAATCTGTACTACAATATCTTCATTACTACTATTTCCATTATATCTCATATCTGCCATAGACTCAATCATAGCTGACTTCACGGCATTTGCCATCTGTGACGGGTCATACTGATTTGCACCTCTAAACTGTGGAGTAGCAGGTAACACACTTCCCATAGCGATATTTGGCGCCTTAATCTTATCTAATTTCTTTATACTGTTATACATAGTATCTACAGAAGAAACTAAATCAAGGTTGTCCATAACATCTCCCATGCTATCTGCCATAGTTGTTACTACATCTACTGCCCGATTTTTCATGGTATCAAGAGATTTAATGAACTTATTAGCGAAAGCATCTTCAGGAACAAGGTCATTGAAAGCATCTGTAACCTCTGACTTCTCCTCATCAATACCTTCTATCATACCTTCCATTATGTATTCGCCTATTCCAAAGAATACTTTTGAAGGTGAATGTATTGAAAATGCTTCTTTTGCGGCAGACACAATCTCTGCACATATCTCTTTTACCTTTGATAAAATTGAGTGAAGTTTAGATATTAACCCTTCTGATAATCCTTCCATGCACTGTGACGCAATATCTCTAAGAGCTTCAGGTGTAAGATACTCTTTGAATGATGAGATTATTTCCTCCAAATTTGATACTACATCCTCAAGAGTTACTCCAAAACTCTGTTCAAGAGAGTCATTTAATCCTTGAATAAACTGAGTACCAACTTCTTTTAATGTGTCAATGTTCAACAAATTTGAGATACTTGAAATTAACTGTGTTATAGCTGTGGTAACTTCTGTTGTAAGTGTCTGCCATGCAGTTTGAGTAGATGTTGATATATTCGTCCATATTATACCTAATCCATTCAACAAACTTGTACCAAATAAATTCACAGCCTCCAATACAGAAGGAACCATATTTTGTATTCCAAGCAATAATCCCTGCATGATAAATGTACCCTGCTCTTGCATGACAACTGACGGAGAACCGATATGGAAAAAATCTTTGATGGACTGTAATATCTTTTGCCACCATGATGTTGTATCAGTTTCCTCAAGCTGTGAATTTATGCCATTGTCAAGACCTTGTACAAGATATCTACCGCTTTCTTCCATATCTGCGGAGCTATTCTGTAATGTAGTATTGACAGCACTTGTAACGCCTTCTGCAAAAGCTGTACCAGAAGCCGCGCCGTCTTCACTGCTAGGTATCACCTCAGGAATTTTTTCCCAATCTGCTGTAGTTATACCACCTATAATACCATCAGCGTACTCTTGACCCTGTGTAAGTGCAGCATTGCCATCAGGTACAACACCTTTTGTAGGCTCAAATTTAGATATTCTCTCCCAATCAGCGGTGTGTATTCCGTCTATAACTCCATCTGCGTAATCTTTACCATCAAGGCTGCCTGCCTCTTTTGTAGGAATACTTTCTGGAATCTTTTCCCAATCAGCACTCATTCTGTCAATAGCATCCTCTGCCGCCTTTGAGTCAGATACCTTATTGTAATAGTTCTCCACAGACTTGTATAACTCACTAAAATGCTTTACTTCTTCATTTGAGAGGTCTTCCATTCTTTCGCCATGAGAAAGCCAAATATCTAAAGCCTCTGTAATCTTATTTCCAGTATCTGTAGAAAGTGTGCCAGCATTTTCCATCTGCTGTGACATGTCTATGAGCTTGTCTTTCATGGTCTCAAGTTTCTCATAGTCACTAGGCACAACTATGTGGTCAGCAAGAGTTTCACCAGGATGGAATGTCTCATATATTTTCTTATAGATTTTTTCAAATCCGTTTAACTCTTGAACAACTCCATTTGTTGCAGATGCAGTTTCTGGCAAATCAGTTTTAAGTTTGTGTATGCCGTGCAGTCTGAATGTTTCAAATGCCGCACCAGCAACTGCAAGTGCACCAGCAATGTTGCCAAGAACCAATGCAACTGTACTTAACGAACCAATTAGTCCAGTTCCGCCGGCGGCTCCTCCTGCTGTTCCAGCACCTGCACCGGCTGCTCCACCACCAAGTGCTTTTGTAAGATTTTTAACTGCTTTAAGCATTGCTCCCTGCATAGCGGCATTTCTGATAGTTCTAAATGTAACTATCATTGGCAAAATTACTTTAGCAAATAATCCTAGTGCCGCTTTCAAGGCAACTATTGTAGCGGTGAAAAATTCAATCTTATGTGCTAAATCTTCTGGATTGGCTTGTTCTACCCAATCTTTAAATCCATTAACAATGTCTCCCAATGTATCAGAATTTAAGAAGTCTGCAAGTGCTCCGCCTAAATCTTTGATTATCTGTAAAATTGTTTCCCAAGTAAGTTCTAAGAAAGGCTCAAGTGCATCCAGGAATGTATCTACTCTTTGTTTGAGTTGTTCCCAATCTACCTTGTCTATAATCTGACCAAGTATATCGAGTAACTTAGGACCACCATCTTCTATCATATACTTCCAGAATGGCAATACCACATCTGTCCACAACTTACCTGTAATATCAGTTATAAACTGAATAACTGGCTCTATCTTCTCAAGGAATGTAAGTATAGCCTCAACAAGATTAGCAAAATCTAAATTCTTAGCCCACTCTTTTGTTTTTTCAGAGGCATCAAATATACCGTTGGCAATTATAGAAATCAATTTTTCTATCTGCGCAATAATCTTAGCACCCCTATCATTCTCCTCAAGTGCTTTACGAATATTCTCAGCGATATTTCCTACAGCTTCTACAATATTGCCAAATACTCTGACAAATACAGGAGACAAATCTTCCACGACAAATCTTACAAGCTCAAGGAATACATGCTCATACAGATATACGAACAAATCAACGACTTTCTGCACTGCAGGAACAACCTGCTGTTCCATTACATCTGCAATAGCTGTAAAAAGTGGAACAAATGTAAGTTTCTTTGACCACTCAACTGTAATGTCAGCACATCTCTTTATGCCGTCAACGATACTTGCAAGAATATCAACTATAGCGGACAATACTCTATAGCCGTTATTATTAGCTTTCCATGCTTCTTCAAACGCTTCTGCAAGATTGCCTATGATTAAGAAGATATCTCCTATAATCTTGAATATATCTTCAAATATCTTTTGCACTCTGCCATCTGTCCATACTTTCAAGAAGTCATCCCATATTGTACCGGCTAAAGACTTTAATCTTTCAACCATGTACTTGAAAGACTTGATGACAAAGTCTTTCATTTTATTCCAGGCTTTCTTTATTGGATCAAACAGTTTAGATAATATATCTTTGATTTTATCAATGATTGGGAAAGCCTCAGCAAGTGCAGGCACCAACTCCCATCCCATTGTGTAGTCTTTATCATCGTCATCATCGTTAGAATGAAGCACATTCAACTCATCAAATCCGGCAAGTTCTTTCCTAGCCTTCTTTGCATTTTTAGCTGTCTTATCAAGTGATTCTGCATAATCAGCCTGAACTTTTACAGCCTTATACACATTCTTCTGACCAGAAAGTGCGGCGATAAATGAAGCTACATGGTAAGAGATGTTAGCTACAATCTCAGCTATTCTCTCTAATGCAGGAGCTAAAAGAGTAATCAAAGGTTCTGCAATAGTAGTAAGAGAAGCCTTCATGTAATTAACCGAAGTCAAAATAGAGGACATTCTTACATTGACATCCTCAAATTGCTGAGACATCTCTCCTAAGCCATCTTTTATTGCCGACCTAAGTTTTCTAATCAATATATACAGAGACCTTATGCCAAATCCATATTTCAGAAGTGTAGTTAAGGCCTTCTTTAAAGAAATGTTAAATCCCTCATGTGCAGATGTAGTAGCTTTTACCTCTCTGCCAAATTTTTTCTGTTGTGCAGTTGCGCCCTTTAGAGCCTTCTGAACAGCCCACACACCAGGAATAAGTTTCATATACGCACTTAAAAACTTATTTGCGGCGCTAACTGATTTCTTTTCAAACTTATCAACAGTGCCATACATATTATTAAACGCATATGCCAGCATTTTTGTAGAACGTAGTCTATAATAATATTGTGCGGCAGACTGTTTTACTGCGGATATCTCTTGTCTTATCTGAGCCTGTCTATCTCTTTCAGCTTTCTCTGTGGCTTTTATCTGTGCCTGCTTTTCTCTTTCAGCCTGAGCTTTCACCTGAGCTGATAATCTATCGGCCTCTTTTTCTTCATTAAGCATCTGCTTAACGCTCTGAGACCGTTCCCTTTCAGTCTCTTTTAAAATTTTCTGTAATTCTGCATCAGCCGCCTTCTCTTCCTTCACCCTTGCGGCATTAGCTTTTTCCATCTCAACATCATACTGAGACTTATAACCTGTTGCGGATTTATCCTCAGAAACAAGAGAAGATGAGGCGCCTACAACTCGTTTAAGTGTCTCCTCATACTCCTTTAACTGACTATTCATTTCAGCTAACTGACGATTCTTGTTTTCTAAGAAAGTCTGCTCATAACCCTCTTGTGAGATTATTTCAGACTCTTTCGCAAGCTCCTGTTCAAGCTCTTTTATTCTATCCTGAAAATAGCCTTTCTGAGAATTGGCATTTTCCATTTCCTGTTTTGCTGTCTTTTGTATACTCTTATTAACAACTAAATCTGTGTTTACAGCATCACGCCTTTCAGCTAAAACATCATTTTGCTTTTTATACTCTTTATTTATCTCGGCTATTTTTGACTTTGAGCCTCTTTCTAACTTACTAGCCTCTTCAATCTTACGATTGCGTTCCTCTAATAACTGTTCTTGCTCTTTAACTATTTTTGCCAAAGACTCTTCATCAGCTTTTACCTTTTTTGTGTATGAAGCATAAGTGCCGAGAGCAGAGGAATACTCTTTCTGCGCATCAGTAATTCCACGCATCTGCTCGGCAATCTTAGACTCTATTTCCTGAATACCGCTGAATGGAGTAGACTTAGAAACATTCGCATATTCTGCCTGAAGCATTTTTACACGCTTTAATATAGAATCTATCTGAGCCTCGTTTTCAGCTAATCCTGGCACAATATATTTCTTTCTGGATGTACTTCTATCACTTTCATATGAATGAAGTTTTTTAAATATATCTTCAATTTCAGACCTTACTTGTGTAAGGCTTTTCTCGTCCATAGTTAGCGATACGGGAATCTTTACATCTTCTTCCATAAGCTACTCCTTATTCCACACAGACTTTAACCAATTCTCTGCGTCTATCTCATCAGCAGTTTTATGTCTCCAGCTAAAGTATTGTGGGTTGTCTCGTTTGTATTCTCGTTCCCACTTTTCAAGGGATTTGCCATTCATCATCTTATCTCTGATACTAACGACAGTTGATAAAACACATTCCCCTACTGACATATAGTATGACAGAAATGTCCACCAATGTATATA
>AUXO017267385.1_pt1 | contig 17099 bp, 17 predicted proteins | sample 768731 | NCBI WGS metagenome assembly AUXO01 (sample SAMN02715735, study PRJNA202380) | gut metagenome | biome: sheep rumen | host: Ovis aries | place: New Zealand: Palmerston North
ATTTCTTTTTATAAACAAGGAGAATTTACAGATTTATGTAGAGGACCACATCTACCATCAACTGGATGTGTAAAAGCAATAAAACTATTGTCATCATCTGGTGCATATTGGAGAGGTGATGAACATAATAAAATGTTACAAAGAATTTATGGTATTTCTTATCCAAAATTAAGTGAGCTTGAAGAATATTTGAATCTTTTAGAAGAAGCTAAAAAAAGAGATCACAGAAAACTTGGAAAAGAATTAGAATTATTTTTCTTTGATGAAACAGCACCTGGAATGGCATATTGGTTACCAAAAGGATTTACAATGCTTAATACTCTTATTGAATTTTGGAGAAAGGAACATAAAAAAAGAGGATATTTAGAGTTTTCAGGACCTCAATTAAATAGTAGTGAACTATGGAAAACATCAGGGCATTGGGATCATTATAAAGATGATATGTTTGTTTTAACAGATGCAGAAGGAAGAGAACATGCCTTAAAACCTATGAATTGTCCAAACTCTATTAAAGTATATGAATCAAAACTAAGAAGTTATAAGGATTTGCCACTTAGATTTAATGATGTTGATGTTATTCATAGATATGAAAAATCAGGACAATTAAATGGATTATTTAGAGTTAGAATGTTTAGACAAGATGATTCGCATAATTTTATTCGTGAAGATCAAATTGGAACAGAAATTAAAGATATTCTAGAAATTGCAAGATATTTATATGGAATATTTGGATTAGATTTTGAACTTACATTATCAACAAGACCAGATGACTTTATGGGAGAAATAGAGCTTTGGAATAAAGCAGAAGCAAGTCTAAAAGAAGTTTTAGATGAAATTTGTGGAGAAAATAATTACCTAATAAATGAAGGTGACGGAGCATTCTACGGTCCTAAAATTGATATTCAAATGAAAGACTGTTTAGGAAGAAAATGGCAAATGGGAACTGTTCAAGTAGATTTTCAATTGCCACTTAGATTTAATTTATCATATATAGATATGAATGGAGAAAAGAAAACACCAATAATGGTTCATAGAGCTATATTTGGTTCATTTGAAAGATTTATAGGAATTATTACTGAGCATTTTGCAGGAGTATTCCCATTATGGCTTTCACCTGTTCAAGTAAAAGTAATGCCTATATCTGATAATCAAAAAGATTATGCAGAACAAGTACTAGAAGAATTAGAAAAAGTTGGAATTAGAGCAGAATTAGATTCTAGACAAGAAAAAATTGGATATAAAATTAGAGAGGCACAGCTTCAAAAAATTCCATATATGCTTATTTTAGGAGAAAAAGAAAAAGATGCTTCTTCTGTAGGTGTTCGTGCTAGAAAAGAAGGAGACATTGGTGCAATGAAGCTTGATGAGTTCATAAATAAAGTTAAAAATGAAATAGAAAACTTTGATTAGTTGTTACATAAGTTATAGAAATTTTAAAATAAATGTTGAAATATCAGTGAAATTTTGTTATAATATGCATAGTTTTACAAAAGATGCAAATAATTTCTTTATTTGTATCTTTTTTTATTCTATTTGAAGGAATGGGGAAGTTGAATTGTCTTTAAGCACTAAAAATAATATATTAGATATTGAAGATTTTAAATTAAATAAGTTAATAGAAATTCCTAAAGTTGATAATAAAAAAAATATTGAAATTGCAAGATTATTTAAAAAACTAAAAACCAATATACAATTTCTAAATGTAAATAATAAGAATTCAAAAATTATTTATATTACAAGCTCATATAAAAATGAGGGCAAAAGTTTTATTACATCTAATTTAGCTATTTCATATACTGAAATTGGAAAAAAAGTTTTGATAATCGATTCAGATTTAAAAAATGGTAAGCAAGCAAAAACCTTTAACATACCTAATAATTTAGGATTTTCAAATCTATTATCAGGTTTAGATGATGATGGAAAAGAAATAGATGATAATATAAATCAATTTATTAAAGATACAGAAATAAACAATTTATTTATAATAACATCTGGAACAGTTCCACCTAATCCAACAGAATTAATAGCTTCTTCAAAATTGCCAAAATTTTTTAAGCAATTAGCTAAAATTTTTGATGTAATTATTATAGATGGAACATCAACACTTGCTACTGATGAAGCTTTAATTTTATCTAGAATATCTGGCTCTACAATATTGGTATCAGATTTTGATAATACTAATAAAAATGAATTTTTGCAAGCAAAAGAAGATATTGAAAATGTTGGTGGAAATATAATAGGAGTTGTAATTAATAAAGTTTATACAAAAGAAAAAATGTCATTAATTAAAAGTATTATTAGTTTTATAAATAATATTTCTAAAAAAATAGCAATAAAAGTTAAGAATATGTTTAATTCTAAAAAAATAAAATTATTAGAACCTGGAAGATTTAATGAAAATTATAATAGAAAAGATATAATTTTCGAAAAAAATAATGTAAAAGAAGAAAATTTAATCAAGAATAAAAAAATAGAGGAAAAAGAAAAAGTTACAAAAAATAATATAATAGAGAAGAATGATGACACTATTATTGATAAGAACAATAATAAGAAAATTGATGATAATAAGAAAGAGAAAAAAGATAATAAATTTAATTTGTTAGATGTAAATAATAAAAATGTAATAGAGATTAATAAAAGTATAAAAACTGAAAATGTTATTAATAGTGAAAAAATAGAGTCAATAACTCTAAAAAATGATAATATGAGCAATAGTAGTAATGATCCTAAAGAGAATGTACTAGATGAGAATATAAGAATTAATGAAGAAAAAGATATTAAAAACAATGACTTTAACATTGTAGAAAGTATCAAGCCTGCAATAATTTTAAAATCAATTAAAAATAGATTTAATTCTAATAAAGAGAAGAATAAGGCAGAGACAAATATAAAGAATGAAGAAAAGACTATAGATAATTATTCATATTCTGAAAATGACAATCAGGAAGATTTAAATCTTATAATTGATGATAATGTTAAATTAGAAGATAATACTGTAATTGTTATTGTTGACATTGAAAAAGGAATGTGTATGGCCTTTAATCGTAATTGCTATGCAGAAAAACTTGTTAGAGGTTTTGATAAAACAGATGGCTTTTTAAAAGAACATTATTCTTTATTATATAAAAACAAAAGAATAAAAGGTTTTATGAACATATATAATATTTCTAAAAGACAAGCTTTAAAAATAGATCCATTAGTTTATGCAACATTAAGTGATTTAGATGAAAATATTTGGTTACAAGAAAAAAAAGAAGAAAATATCACTGATACATATGTTAGATGTATTACTAAAGAGTATGAAAAAAATCAGGGTGAAAGCAATAGAAAATTTAATGAAAGATGTAAAATATTAAGATTTGAAGAATTAAAGTTAATGGGAATAGAAATAAATTACAAGACTAAATCACAAAACATTTCTAAAAATATAACAGTAACTGATAAAATTGAAATGATTACTTACTCAAAATATATAAAAGAAAGAAAGAAGAATAATATTAGTGGTGAAATTTCTAATAATAAAAAAATAAAAGAAGAATCAAAACATAATTCAACTAAAGAAAAACAAAAAAATATAAGAGATGAAAGAAAAAAAGAAATTGAAGTATTAAAAAGAGTTAGAAAAGAAAGAAATGAAGTAAAAAGAAAAAAAATTAGAGATGAAAAAGAAAAGAAAAATAAAGAGAAGAGACAATTAAGAGAAGAAATCAGAAAAAAAAGAGAATTAGAACGAATTAAACAAAGAGAAGAGGCTAGAATAGAAGAAGAATTGCTAGGAGATAATTTGTATCCAAAAACCAAAAATAATAAAGATTTATAAAAAAGTTTGAAAAATGGCTAGTTCATTTTTCAAACTTTTTTCATTATATTAATGTAATTATGTTTTTAAAAGAAAATGTTGAAAATAATTTTTATTAAATATATAATATTTAAAGAATATTAGAAATTAATAAAGAAGGGAATTGTTAAAATGCCTGATTATATTGAAAAAAATGTAATTGCTGCTAATTTAAATTTAGAATCTGTACCATTAATAGATGATAATGGTGAACCAATTGATGTAAATAGTTGTTATATTAATGTTACACAAATAAAAAGATTAGATGAATATCTATTAGAAAAAGGGCTAGGTGAAGGAATTGATTTTAGTAAGATAGGAGATAGATGGATTGTTCCAATTGTTGCATCTGATAATAGAACTATAGAAATAGAAGTACAAAAAAAAGTTGCAAGTATAATTCCTGAAATTATTAATTATTATTCTAAAGATGGAGAATTAGAAAAATCAGAAGTATTAATGATAGATGATATAATCAATAATAAATTATCATCATTTAATAAATCCATTCCAGCAAAAGATTTGTATAATACTTTTGTGCCTAAAGATGTTGAAGACTTGGCTAGAAAAATTTCAAATGGTGAATTAGATGCACTTGATGATCCTAAAAAAATTGCTGAAATTTTAAATATTCATTTACCACCTCAAATTGATCATGAAAGAGAAGAAAAAGAAACTTCAGAAGAAAAAGAATTAATAGAAGAAAAAGCAATTGTTAAAGAAAAAGGAGAATCTGAAGAACTTGAAGAAGTAAATTCTAATCCTAATAAAAAGAAAAATGTAAATGAAATATCTAAAGAGGTTAGTGAAGAGGTTTCTGAATTATTAAGTCAAGATGAAGAATTAAGAAAAAGTGGTGGGAGATTAAAGCAAGTAGTAGTAGTAAGGAACCCTAAAAGTATAAAGAATATGGTTTATGATTCAGGTAGCATTGGAAATACTGAGTTAAGTGATAATCAACCGGTTAAAATATATAGATTTACTGGTGGTGAATTATTAAACGACCGAATTGTTATGGTACAAGGTCAACATGTTATAGATAATAGATTATATGATAAAGCAATTTCTGAACATATGCACAATGTTGGAAGTCCAGAGGTGGATAGATTAAAAGATAATGAAAGTAAATATGTATATACTGACAATGATGGAAATAAATTTGTTGCAGATTTAGTTAGACAACCTGATGATTTATCATTAGCTCAAAAAGAGAAAATCGAAAGACAACTTCAAGAAATAGATAATATGTGTTTAAGTGTTAAAAATTCAGATATGCCAGAAGGTGAAAAATCAAATCAATTAATATTTTTAAATCAAAAAAGATTAAAAATATTAGCAGAAAATGGTTTGAACCTTCCAGTAGTAGAAGATGAAGTAAGAGCAGATAATGAGCAGAATGAAGAACAAGTTGAAGATGAAAAAAATCAAGTTAATGGACCAGAGGAAGAAGGAAAAGATGATGAAGATAATCATTATCCAAGTTATGAGGATGGTAGAATCTTTCCTAATCCAAATAAATATAAATATTAATAATTATTATAGGAGAAAAATATGGGAAAAATATTTGTAATTGAAGGAACTGATGGGAGTGGGAAACAAACTCAATTTAATTTGCTAAAAGAACATTTATTAGAAGATAATATAGAATTTAAAACAGTAAGCTTCCCAAATTATGATAGCCCATCTTCATCACTAGTGAAAATGTATTTATCTGGTGAGTTTGGAGAAAATGCAAAAGAAATAAGCCCATACATTGCATCAACATTTTATGCTGCAGATAGATATGCGACTTTTCAAAAGGGATTTAAAAAATATTATGACGATGGTGGAATTATTTTAGCAGATAGATATACAACTGCAAGTATGATTCATCAAGCAGGAAAGATTAGTGATAAAGCTGAAAGAAAAAAGTTTTTAGAATGGCTTTGGGATTTTGAATTTAATTTATATAATCTGCCAGTACCAAGTAAAGTATTCTTTTTAAATATGCCTTCTGAAAAAGCTCAAGAATTAATGAAAAATAGAGATAATAAATTTACTCATGATGCTAAAAAAGATATTCATGAAAGAGATAAAAATCATCTTATTGATGCATATAATGCTGCTTGTGACCTTTCAAAAGAGTATAATTGGAATGAGATTAAGTGCACTTATAATGATAAAATTAGAACAAGAGAAGAAATACATAATGAAATATATGAAATAGTTTATAATGAAATACATAAGAATAAATAAGAGGTAAAATATATGAGGGGAAAAACTGTAAATTTATGCATTGGTTTTATGAATATATTACTAGGTGCATTAATTTTGTTATTTACATTATATATACCAAAAGAAATAACAATTCAAGAAAATTATGTAGTAACATATATAAAATATGCTATATATGTTGTATTAATTGTTGTTTCAATTATAGATTTCTATCAGAGTATAAATCATCGAAATGATACAACATTTAATTTAGGATATATATTGGGGATATTTGTTTTAAGCTTTATATACATTAAACAACCAATTATTTCTGTTTTTAGTATTATTTCAGGATTAGTAGTTTTAATAAAGAGCTTAACTGAAAATCTAGTTGAATTAGATAGTACTTTGGGAATTTCGATTTCTATTGTAATTATGGCTACTATTTTTATTATTTGCATTGTTACTTTTAATTATGCTTTATTAGGTGAAAATATAAAAAATAGAGAAAACAAGAATGAAACTGCTTATAAAAATGACTTTTTTAAATATATACAAGAATTGGATATATCTGACGCTTATATTAATGTGAAAAAAGATGAAAAATACGGTTTTATAAATCAAAATGGAGATACTGTAATAGACTTTTTATATGATTATGCAAGTCCATTTGTAAAAATTAAAATATATGATAAAGAATTTGAAGTTGCTTTAGTTTCTAAAGAAGGAAGTTCATATATTATAATGAAAAATGGAAGAATTGTAATGTCGTACAGAAATGAATCAAGTGATGATAATTATGAAACTAAAATTAAAGAGTTAGAGAATTTTTATTATAATACATTAGGTCAATCAGATAAGATGGAATATGAGATACCTGAGATTAATAGTATTGATAATATAAATAAAGTACCTTCATATAAAGAAGAATCTGATGATTACACATATAGATACAATTATAATGAAGGATATGATATTTTAGTTACTCAATCAAAATTAGGTTTGGGTGATAAATATGAATTAGCTAAAAAGAGAAACCTGAAAGAAAAATATAATTTAGATGTTACTAATTTAGATTATGATGAAAATTATTTGTATTTATTCTCTAATGGAACAATACCATTTTATGATGTTTCAAAAAGAGTGCAAGGTTGGATAGTTGCAGATACATTACAACATGAAGAAATGACAGGGAAAGCACAAATATTAGACTTTTATGAAGATAGAATGTTACTTAGAAATTTTAATGATAATACTATTTATTTTATTGATTTTAGCGGAAACCCAATTTCAAATAAGTATAAAGACTTTTTTATCTGTAATGATGATAGATATATTGTTCAGGGAGAAAATGGCTTATATTATGTAATGGATAAAGAATATAATAATATATTTAGTAAAGAATATGAAGTTCTTAATCCACGATTTTCAAATATAGGATTATATTTAACACTTGATAGTACTGAAAATATAGAATTTACAAAATATGGATATGCAAAACTAAAATGGAATTTATTAAATCATGATGGAGAAGTAATTTGTGATAATATTGAACAAATATATGATTTATTATATAAATTACCAGATGATAGTAATAGTGAAAAAGAGAATTATTCAAAATTCGTAAAAAATATTAAAAAATTAAATTATAAATTTGTTGGAGATAAATTTTATAAAACTTATATGAAAAATGATTAAAATAAACGCAATTGTAAATAATAAAACTAGAATTATTTTTATAATTCTAGTTTTTTTTATTTGGAGGTAATTATGCAAGACAAGAATCAGAAAATAAGATGCACAGTAGAAAGTTGTGAATATAATAATTTTCAAGATAGAATGTGTGAACTAAAACAAATTGAAGTTAGAGCATGTCCAGGATGCAATTCAGGGATAGCTGAAGATGAATCTATGTGTGGAAGTTATAAAAACAAGATATAAAATAAAATAATTTGTACAAAAGAAAAAGTAACTATTATTTTTATAAGAATAATAGTTACTTTCAATATATACTAAATTGTATTTAAAAATTATTTTTAAGTGCTTTTTTTATTTTCATTTCAGCATCTTTTTTGGCAATATCCTGCCTTTTATCATATAGTTTTTTCCCTTTACCAATCCCTAATTCTAATTTAACAATATTATTTTTGAAATATAGTTTAATTGGTATTAGAGAAACACTTTTTTGTTTAATTAAATTAAATAATTTATTAATTTCTCTTTTGGTAAGAAGTAGTTTCCTTGTTCTTAATGGATCTTTATTATAAATGTTACCAAATTCATATGGACTAATATGCATACCATAGATAAATGCTTCATTATTTTTTATATTCACATATGAATCTTTAATATTTACTTTTCCAGTTCGGATTGATTTTATTTCAGTACCAGTCAAAACTATTCCAGCTTCTAATGTGTCTTCAATAGAATAATTATGATAAGCTGTTTTGTTTTGTGCTATGATTTTGTTCATTATTATATTTCCTTTCACGAAATTAACTACTAATAATATAGCATAAAAATAATATGCATGCAAATCTTTATTTATTACAATATGTAGTAGGGGCTGTATCTTTCAAAAAGTATTCTACATATTGCTTTTTACAACTCTTATTTGCTAAAAGACCAGTTTCTGCACAAATAGTTGCTTTTTGTATATTTGAAGGTTCTTCAAATGATTTACTTTTTAAGTTATAATGTATTTGTTTCATAATATTTGACCATATTAGTCCAGCAGGATTTTGTCCATTAAAATGTATTGTTTCATTAAAATCATATCCAAACCAAGTTACAGCAGTATAGTATGGAGTAAATCCACAAAGCCATCTATCATAGTCTTCGTTTGTAGTACCAGTTTTTGCTGCAACATCAATCTTATTTATTTTGCAATATGTCGCTGTGCCATAGGTTCCATTAACAGGTTGACTAAGAAGTGATTTCATTATAAATGCAACATCTTTAGAAAATACTTGTTTCTTTTTTTGCTTTGATTTTAGAATAATATTATGATTTTGAGTTTCTATTTTTGTATAAAATGTAGGGGAAATATATGTGCCATCATTAGCAATAGAACTATACGCTGAACACATTTCAATTGGACTAATTCCTTTTTGAAGTCCACCTAATGCTAAATTTAAATTATCATCTTCTTTTGTTAATGTTGTGATTCCAAGTTTTTTCATATATTTAATAGATGATTTGGGAGTAAGTTCTTCCATTATTTTAACAAATGGAATGTTTTGTGATGATTCTATGGCTCTTCTTAAAGTTATTTCACCCAAATAATCATTATAATTTGTAGGGGTATATCCGTTCTTCAGTTCCATCATTAAATGTTGTAAGATTATCATCTAGAATTGTTGAAGGAGTTACAATTTTTTTATCAATAGCTGGCAGAATAACGGATAATGGTTTTCCGGCAGAACCTGTTTGCCTTATAGCTTGTGTTGCTCTATTAAAACCTCTTATTTGTGTTTTTTCACCTAATCCACCAACACACCCGTACCACAGAACCAGTGCTATGATCAATAATTATCATAGCAGCTTGTGAGAAAGTACCAGGATTTAATGAGGACTCTAAAAGATATTTTTTACTTGAAAATTCTTTTTCCATAATATCTTGAATATTTGAGACTTGAGTACTATAAATATTAAGACCAGCCATTTCTATATAATTATTTGCAAAACTTTCAGATATTTTTTTGTTTTTTGAAATGTCTAAAATTATTTGTGATATTAATGCATCAGTGTGATAAGAATATATTTCATTTTTTGTGTCATTTTTAATATTTCCATTTTTAAACTCTAATCCGCTGTCTACTTCTAAACACGCATCATCATACTCTTGAGACTGAATATATCCTAGTTCATGCATTTTATATAATACAGTTTTAACTCTTTTTCTGATTTTCTCAGAATTATCGACATTTTTGTTAAATGGATTATAAGAATTTGGACTATTATTAATTCCAGCTAAAAAAGCACATTCTGCTAAATCTAATTTTGAAATATCTTTGTTAAAGTAATATTCTGATCCTAGACTAACTCCATAAATGTTTGGTCCAACATAAATTATGTTTAAGTATGCTTCTAATATTTCATTTTTTGATAAAGTACCTTCAAGAGCAACTGCTTTTATCCATTCAGAAAGCTTTCTGGAAATTTTCGATGAACTGTCTCCTGTGAGGTTTTTTACTAATTGCTGAGTAATTGTACTTCCACCAAAAGATGACGAACCTAAATGTCGAATATAAGAGAATATAGCAGATGATGTCCTTTTTATATCTATTCCATGATGCGAATAAAAACGTTGGTCTTCTATGGAAATATATGCATTTATTAAATTTTTAGGAATAGAATCTATTGATATATTCTTTGTATTTTTATTATTACCTATTTCTGCAATTATATTTTCATCGGTATCTAATACTATTGAAGGAGAATTGTTTATCATTTCTTTAGCAATAGTTTGCCAATTATATATTTTAAAACCAGTATTAATTGCATATAAAATTATAATAATGATTATAATAGTGATAATAGTTTTTTTATTTTTCAATATAATTAACCTCTCTTTTAATTTACATAAAGAATATCAAAAAAATGTAAAAATGTAAATAGGTATATATAATAAGGTTTAAAGTAAAAATTTTTAAATAATTATAATCATATTATATATATTAAAAAAACAACTTGAAAAAAAGAGTAATAACATATATAATATTTTTAAAATTTATAGGAAAATTGGAGGTTAAGATGAAAAAACGGATTAAGCAAAGTTATACTATTAATAATAATCTTATTAATGATTTTTTTATGTGGAGTAGGTTATTGCTATTTTAAAACAGATCTATTCAAAACACCAGATGTATTATTTAAAAAATATTTATCTAAAAATGTTACTCAAATTATGAATTCAAATTATGAGCCTTGGGGAAGTGCAATTGAAAAAATGAGTGAAGAAGCTTTTGAAGATGACTTAAAAATTGAAGTAGATATGAAAAAATTATATGGTGATGAAGATTTAGAACTATTAGATGAAGAAGAACTTGAAGGACTAGAGAATAACTATTTAATTGATTTTAAAGTTAAATCAGATATTCAAAAACAACAAGCAGAATTAAATGCTGAATTTCAAATGGGTGAGTATGCTTCAAAGCTAAATACATTAGTTACAACTGAAGAAATGGCTTTACAATTAGATGAGTTGAATGAAAAATATTTTGTAATACAAAACAAAGAACTAAAAAAACTATTTGAAAAATTTGGACTATCAGATGATGAACTAGATGAATTGCCTGATAAAATTATTACAGATATAAATTATGATGAACAAATTGAAAAAATTAAATCACTAGAAGAAAAATATACAAATAAAATCTTTGATTTAATACCTGAAGAAAAATATAGTATAGAGAAAAAGGTTAATATTGAATATAATGGCGAAAACTATACTGCTAATAAATATGCACTTACTTTAACTGATAAAGAAGTTGCTAATATATTTTTAACTGTATTTAAAGAATTAATTGATGATCAAGAATTTTTAAGTTTAATTTCTGAAGAAGAAAAAGAGGAGTTTGAAAAACAAATTTCACAGATAAAAGAAGAATTATCTGATGTAGAGAAGAAAATTGAAAAATTAGATGGTTCAAATGTAGAATTTTCTATTTATGATGTTTCTGATAGTTTTGCTAAAATAGAAGTTAAATATAAAGAAGATAGTCTTGTAATACATTCAAATAATGCAGAAGGAAATAATAATTTAAAAATAGAATTGAGTTCATCAAATGAAAGTTTAGCAACTATTACAATAGATAATCAATTTGCTAATAATGAAGGAAACCTTACAATTTCAGTTCTTGAAGATTCAGAAGAAAACAAAATAATGCTAAAATCAACATATGATGGTAATACTATTAAAACAAGTATTAGTTTTGATGGTGAAGAATTTGAAGAGATAAATAAAGCATTAACTATAACTAATACTATTAAATTTAATGATGTAAAAATTACAAGTTTAGATGAGGAAAATAGTATAATACTAAATGATTTATCTGAAGATGAGATTGAAAAGTTAGTAAGTGATATTCAAGAAAACATTGCAAAAAGTGCTGAACCTGAAAGTAATTCTTTAATAGGAATGATGTTACAGAGCACATTATTAGGGTCTATGACAGATAATAATTATGATTATGAAGAATATAACAATATGTTTGAAAATGAAGATAATAATATTACAATTCAAGATGAAGATGCTGATATAGAAGAAGAAAGACAAAAAATTGAAGATGAAGTTGAAGATGCTATATCTAAACTATTAAACGAATATCATATGGAAAAAATTACAAATGATGATGCTGATCCTGCTGAATATTTAACAGCAGATAAAATTGAATCACTTTGTAGATATGCTGAGGCAAGTATTGTAGATGGTAATACAATAAAATCTGTTAAAGGTGATAATGTTTATTATACAAAAATATATATTAATGGTGAGGATTGGACATTAACATCAGTAGAGACAACTTATTCTGAAAGTGGAGAAATTGAATAATGCTAGTTCAAGACTTAAGTGTTTTACAAAACATTGAATTATATATTTTGATTTTTTTTACTTATTCTTTTGCTGGATGGTTTATGGAGTCTGTTGGTGGAATACTTAAAGTAAAAAAATTTGTAAATAGAGGTTTCTTAATTGGTCCATATTGTCCAGTATATGGATATGGAGTAGTTTTGATAACTCTTCTATTAGATAAATATAAAACAGATATAGCTCTAGTGTTTGTTTTATCTGTTTTAATATGTGGAGTATTAGAGTATTTAACAAGCTACTATATGGAAAAACTATTTAATGCGAGATGGTGGGACTACCACAATAGAAAATTTAATATAAATGGTAGAATATGTTTAGAAACATTATTACCATTTGGAATTGGTGGAACACTAATACTTTGTTTTATAAATCCATTACTTATAAATATTTTTACTAAATTACCAGAAATCACAATGAATTTTCTTACAGGAATTTTGATTATTGTATATATAATAGATAGTATAATTTCTCTTATTATTATTTCAAGTTTTAAAGGAGAAACATATAAAGAAATTGATAATACAGAAGAAATAAGTAATATGGTTAAGGATAAGACAGAAGAGATTATTATGAAGGCTGAATCAGATGCAATAATATTTGGTAGAAGATTAAAACTTAGTGGATTAAGATTTAGTAGAAAAGTAAAATATACAAGGAAGCAATTATCTGATGCAATTATGTATACCCCAAAAGAATTGTCTGAAATCATAATGAAGAGTAAGAAAGAATTAAATAACAAAATATCAAATAGAAAAGATATTTTAAATAATGAAATAAAACTAAGAAGAGCAGAAATAGAAATGAAACAAAAAGAATTTTCTCAGTATGTTAAAGAGAGTTTTAAAAAACAGTCAATCTTAAGGAAAAGGTTAATTGAAGCTTTTCCAACATTAGTTGTTATTCCAAAGAAAGAAAAAAATACTAAAAATAAGCATTCATAAATGAGGAGAAAGAAAATGACAGATGAAAGTTATATTGCTTTAATATGTAATGGTGGATTTGATGTCATTCCTGATATTTCAATTGGCGAATTATTTGAAGCATATTTTGACAATATAAATTATAATGTAATTAGAGAAGAAAATAGAGTATTTGTCGACTTTACTGGTGTAACATTATATGATAAAAAAGAAGAAAATATTTTAATTAGATTTTTAATAAATCCGAATAATGAAGAATTTGCAATTGTTGAAGTAAGGATTGCAGGCGAAGTAATTGACGAAAGTGATGTTATTGAATTGCTTGATGATATTGAATTTGTTGGGAAAACAATTATAGAAGACCAAGAACCAGATAGTGAAAATGAAATTTATTTTGATTCTGATATGGAAGAAATTGAAGATGAATTAGAAAATGATTATGATGAGTATTATGACGAAGATGATGATGAAGATGATGATGAAGATGATTTTAATGATGATTATTATGATGAAGACTAGTATTATATAATAGATAAAAAATTATGTAAAACATTTCACAAAATCCTAGTATAAGTAATAATATATATAAAAGGAGGATGTGAAATGTTTTTTTGTAAATTTAGAAAATTAATCTCAGGAATATTAATAGGGTTTGGTATTGGGATTTTACTTGTTTTATTTCTTCCTCCAGTGGCCTGGATATGTATAATAGGATTAGGAATGCTGATAGGAGGCATTAAATTTTTACTTGGTAAATAGGAGGAGAGTATGAAAATAGTTGTAAAAAAAGTTCCTAAATTTTTGAGAGGATTTGTAAAATTTATATTTGGAATAAAATCTACATAAAAGATTTATTAATTAAAAAAAGTCACATGTTATATGTGACTTTTTAGTTTGTTATTATATTTAATTAAACAGCTCTTTGAACTTTTCCTGAACGTAAACACTTTGAACATACACATACTCTTTGAACTTTTCCATCAACAACTGCTTTTACATGTCTTAAATTTGGTTTTACAGTTCTAGTTGTACGTTTACTTATATGTGAACGTGTAATACTTAATTGTTTTCCAAAGCTAGTTTCTTTTCCACAATATGCACATTTTGCCACTTTAAAGCACCTCCAATACAATTTTATAAACTGACTATTTAATAGTTTAACATAAAAGATAAAAAAAAACAAGTGATTTTTAAAAGTTTTTATCTAAATTTATAAAGTTTACATAAACAAATTGACAATTTCAAAAAATATGATTATAATAATATATGTAGATTATCTTATTAAAAAGGAGAACAATAATAATGTTACCAAAATTATGGAAAAAAGTTTTGTTTGCAATTTGTATAATAGCATGTTTGTTTAATATAGTATCTAAACTTGTAAATAGAAATTCATTAGAAGTTAATTTAAAAAGTGTAAATGATGGTAATACTATTTGGGACGCATTAAAAAAAGATGAAGTTAACATTACATATACAACTACAACTGATACAATAGATGGAGTAAAAAACAGTACTTCAAATAATACAGAAAAAAATGAAATTAAATCTACTTCTACTAGAAGTATTAATAATACTTCTGATGCAGATGATGATTCTGAATATGATAATAATGATAGAGCTTATAGATATAATTCTTATACATTTTCTAATGATGAAGAATAGAATATAGAATAAATAAAAAACACTTGCAATATTATATTTATTATGATATTATATTATAGATTGTTTTATAAATGTAGAAAGAGGTGAATTACATGAATAAGGAAATACAGCCTAATTATGTAGCTTCAAAAATAATTTGTGCATGTGGAAATATTATTGAAACAAATTCAACAAAACCAGAAATGAAAGTTGATGTATGTTCAAAATGTCATCCATATTGGACAGGAAGCTTAAAACAAAATACAACAGGTGGTAGAGCTGATAAATTTAAAAAGAAATATGGTATTTCTTAGTAAAAATATAATATTTATTGCGCAATAAAAAGGATATAATTTTTAAAAAATTTATATCTTTTTTTATTGCATTTTTTAGAAAAAAAAAGACAAATAATGATTTTTATGTTATTATACATAAAAAGAGAGTATAATTTATGTTTTTAGGGGAGAAACAATGTCAGTTAAAATAATATATTTTGTACATGGTACAACATTTGATAATGAAAACCATATTTCTACAGGACAGAATCCAGGAGAACTAAGCAAGCTTGGTATAAAACAAAGTAAAGAATTAAGAAATAAAATAAACTTAAATGAAATAGATTTAGTAATTTGCTCAGATCTTAAAAGAGCTGTGGATTCAGCAAATTTAATATTTGAAAATGAAAAAATAATAATTCAAGATTCAAGAATTAGAGAATGTGATTATGGTTCTTTAAATGGGCATGATAGTTCTCTAGCTGTATATGAAGAGCATATAGACATATCATTCCCAAATGGTGAATCAATGAAAGATGTTGAAAAAAGATTAAGAGAATTTTGTAGTTTTTTATTAGAAAACTATAATGGAAAAACTATAGCTGTAGTTGCTCATAAAGCACCACAACTTGCTTTAGATGTGATTACTAAAAATATATCATGGGATAAAGCAATAGAGCAAGATTGGAGAAAAACTAAAAGCTGGAAGCCAGGTTGGATATATGAGCTTAACTAATAAAATTAATTGGAAAGATGAAAGTGGAATTACAATTGATCAATTGGCAAATCAAGATGAAAGTAAATTAGAAAGAAAGATTAAGAAAGTAAATTATTATAATATGAATAAATATATTAAAAGTATTTCTGATAAAACGGATTTTGAAATTATGAATCCACCATTTAACTCTAAAACGCATATTGATACTAGAGAAAATGATTTATAAAAATAATAAAGGATAATTTATAAAATGATTAAAAGTATAAGAGAATATGAAACAATTAAAAATACAAAGGATAATGCAATTATTTTTGATTTAGATGGCACTTTATGGGACACAATAGATAGTTGTTTGAAATCAATTTCAGATGTAAAAAAAGAGCATAAAGAAATAACAAAAGAAATAACCAAAGATGAAGTAATTAGTTCTATGGGACTACCATTTGATGATATTGTTAAAATTTATTATGGATATTTAAATAAAGACAAAGCTATTCAATATGCAAAAGAGGCATTTGATAGAAATGTTAAAAATTTAATGACAAATGGTGGTACTTTGTATGAGAATACAACTGATATAATAAAAGAATTATCTGAAGATTATTCTTTATATATTGTTAGTAATTGTATAGAAGGATATATAGAATCATTTTTAGAAACTAGCAATCTAAAAAAATATTTCAAAGATTTTGAAAGTAATGGAAGAACAAAGAAAAGTAAAGGTGAGAATATTAAACTAATTATTGATAGAAATAATATAAAAAAGGCTATATATGTAGGAGATACAATAAGTGATATGAAAGCTGCTGATTATGCTAATATTCCATTTGTTCAAGCAAGATATGGTTTTGGAAATAATTTAGAAACTAATTATTATATTAATACAATTGAAGAGTTACCTAAAATTGCAAAAAAA
>AUXO016729128.1_pt1 | contig 17091 bp, 13 predicted proteins | sample 768731 | NCBI WGS metagenome assembly AUXO01 (sample SAMN02715735, study PRJNA202380) | gut metagenome | biome: sheep rumen | host: Ovis aries | place: New Zealand: Palmerston North
ATATATCCTTCAAGCCAGCCTTCACACATATGCTCTGAAAGCATTGAGTCCATTACACGTCCATCTGCTGCAAGGAACTGATCTGTTCCTTCCTCGATAGGGTTGTTCCAATCACGGTTTGTTACTTCAAATACCTTATTGAGACGGTTTGACATTGTCTCATCTGGTCCGAATATACGGAAGTTTTTCTGATCATCATTGAGCTTGAATACGTCTCTGATATATCCACCAAGCTCGATCATATCCTGCTTCTCAACAGTACCTGGTTCCGGTACATCAACAGCGTAATCACGGAAATCAGGAAGTCTGAGGTCATGAAGAAGCTTACCACCATTTGCATGTGGGTTAGAAGCAATTCTTCTGTCACCCTTTGGAGCGAGCTCCTTAAGTTCTGGGATAAGAGTACCATTCTCATCGAAAAGCTCTTCTGCATGATAGCTCTCAAGCCAATCCTGAAGAATCTGCATATGTTCCGGCTTATCCATCATTACAGGAACCTGATGTGCCTGGAATGAACCTTCTATCTTGTTACCGTCTACTACCTTTGGACCTGTCCATCCCTTTGGTGTACGAAGAACGATCATTGGCCATACCGGTCTTGTTGTATCACCTGTTTCTCTTGCATGCTTCTGAATAGCCTTGATTTCATCAACAACAGTGTCAAGAGTCTCAGCCATCTTACGATGCATTTCCTTTGGATCTGAGCCTTCAACAAAGTATGGCTTCCAGCCGTTACCCTTGAAGAATGCTTCAAGTTCCTCATGTGAAAGACGTGAAAGGATTGTAGGGTTAGAAATCTTAAATCCATTTAAGTGAAGTATTGGAAGTACTGCACCATCAGATACAGGATTAAGGAACTTATTTGACTGCCATGAAGTTGCAAGAGGACCTGTCTCAGCCTCTCCATCACCTACTACACAAGCAGCTATAAGCTCTGGATTATCAAATACAGCACCGAATGCATGAGCTATAGAATAACCAAGCTCACCACCTTCATGAATAGAACCAGGTGTCTCTGGAGCAACGTGGCTTGAGATACCGCCTGGGAATGAGAACTGCTTACAAAGCTTCTGAAGTCCGTCAACATCCTGACTGATGTTAGGGTAAACTTCACTGTAAGAGCCTTCAAGATATGCGTTAGCAACGAAAAAGTTTCCGCCGTGTCCAGGACCTGAAAGAAGAATCATATCCTGATCATATTTGTTAATTACACGATTAAGGTGTACGTAAATAAAGTTCTGTCCTGGAACTGTTCCCCAGTGACCGACGATTTTCTTCTTGATGTGTTCCTTCTGAAGTGGTTCACGAAGAAGCGGATTATCCAGAAGATACAGCTGAGCTGCTGCCAGATAATTTGTCGCACGCCAATAGGCGTCCATCTTCTCAAGGTACTCATCTGTGATTACATCATGAGTCATAATTTTAACCTCGCTTATATATTTTAATTATTTTTCCTCTGCGATTTTATATTATACACATGATTTGGCATTTGTAGAGTACCTTTTTTTAATTTCGTTATTATTCACTTATAAATTGTAAAATCATCTCTTCTTTTAGTTCATTTTAGATAATATAAATGCTCCTTCAGTATCCTGATATTTACTCTTTCAGGGCTTCTTCAGAGGCATAGATATAAGCCGCTCTCTCACAATGTATGAGTAGCTTCTCCATATTTTGGGATACGTATTCCGGCTGTTCCTGCATACCATTTACAGCCCATTCGATTATAATTCCACATAGTCCATAAGCAAAGAATCTTGAGATGAATGACCTCTGATTCTGATCAACTCTTGTATGTTCATCGAGTTCATCTATCGCTTTCTGAAATACACTTTCCGCCTGTTCTATCAGGTACTTCTGGATATAGTTCTCAGTATGGGTTATCGTGTTTATATAGAATCTCTTGTTCTTCTTCATCGTAACAAGAGTATTCGTCAGCTTCTCGCTCCAGTTCTGAAAATCAACTCCATCCATATTCGGTTCCAGAAGCTCTGTCTGATATATCCATTCCAGAAGATTAAACTTATCTACAAAATGATAGTAGAATGTCTGACGGTTGATGCCGCATTTCTCTGATATATCCTTTACTGATATTTTGTCAAATGTCTTCTCTTTGGTCAGTATCTTCAGACTGTCCGCTATAGCTTTTTTGGTAATGTTTGATTCAGCCATTTTTAAATACTCCAATTATTTCTATGTGTTGAAATCTATATCCAGTTTTTCTCCATTTTTCTTTTCAAGATATTTAAAATATGCCTAATCCTGAATTATCACATGTATCTTCATTAAACTCTTGATAATTTCCATCATTCATGTTAATTTGTATTAGAGATGTGGAGTCTTCAGATTCTGGATAATCACCATATTCCGAAGCATAAACATCTTGTGCCTGATAATTGATTAAAAGCACAAATATTAATAGAATATATATTATTCTTTTAAGTTTTTTTATCTTGTTTTACTCTTTTTTGATTTTTAGTCTATCATATAACATTATTTTTATCAATTATTACTGATAGTGAGGGAAGAAATGACTTTGGCTGGAGCTATAGTTATAGGACTGATCATCGTCTTTGGTGCCGGTTTTATATACATAACAAGCAGAATTAATAGTTTGGAGATTGCATCTCGTGACAGGGGTGCCGAGATTGATTCCACCATCTGGGACAGAACCTTCAGACTCTCAAAAATGATCGAGGTTCTTAGAGATAAGAATATAGAAAATGATATAGATGTTCCGGACACAAATGCATTCGGACTCGGAAGCTCACCTATGATACAGTCCATGCGGGCTGAGCAGCTTGACAACGCTGATAGAAAGATTCGCAAGATTCTTAAGGAGCATCCGGATCTCATCAAGGAAGAAGAATTCCGAATAAATCTGGATAAGTTCAATACAGCACGTCAGGAGCTGTTTGCTTACAGTCTTGCATATAACAAATGTACCGGAGCTTATAACAGTTATATATCCAATATACCTGCAAGCTTTGTAGCTACACTTAATAAAAAGTCCGACAGACAGCTGTTCGGATATATATTTGCAGAATTAAAAGAAGAGCCGTAAAACATACAGCTCTTCTTTTTCTTATATGAAATCTATAGAACAGACGCTTATTAATTTTTACTTATTCCTATTTGTTCTTTGGTTTCTTCGTTGTTTCTTTTCTTAAGAAGTTGTCATAGCTTCCTGTAACCTTAAAGCTTCCGGGGATTACATAGTCAAGTGCCTGTGTTCCTGTGTGAACACTTGTGGTCTTGCCCTTCATGGTAAGCGCTATGATAACACCTACAAGAACACCCATAAATATCATGAATCCCATTCCAGCCCCTGTAAGACCTATCAGATGAGCTATAAGGAACATGAGTAGTCCAAGTCCACCAGCTGCTCCAAGAAGAACTCCCCAGAACTTACCCATGCTGCATGGAACATTTCCTACCAGCTTACCGGTCTGTCCATTCATGGCAAATGTATATTTATTTCCATTCCATACTGTATTCAGTATCCATACCGGAAGAAGTGCATATCTGTGCTTACAGTTACTAATCTTCACATCATGACTCTTCTCGGTAACACTATCGTAATTCTGAACTTTCTTTCTCAGAAGATCACGCGCTGTATTATCCATTCTCTTATCAGCACGAGGCTTACACTCCTCAGCCGTAACATCATATCTGTCTGCCAGATATCCTGCCATATAAGCAGCACTGTAAGGCACACCTGCCGTAAGGTCATAAGGCTCTATGGAATCCATCAGCTTATCATCCATTTTGTTGGATGCATCAGCAGGAATATCCTTGAACTTCATATCACCCTCACGCATTACATCATAGTAGCTGGTCTCCACATACTCATATGATGAGTCTTCTGTTTTATGTTCTTTCTTTGCATCGTAGTTTGCCTTTGCATGTACATCAGCATCAAACAGCCAGAAAGGAACATAAACACCTTTAAGCTCCTGTATATGGTTACCTGATTTGAATGCAGCCGGAGCGAGCTTTATCTTATTAACATGTTCTTTAAGAGCATCCGCTGCAGCGTGCTTATTCAGCTTAAACGGAATAACTACATCAGGTCTAAGAGAGCCTTCAAACTTACTGGAAATAACTATCGGACTATCGCAGTATGGGCACTTGGTTGATGCCATATTCTTATCTCCGACAACTTCACCTCCACAATTCTTACATTCGTAAACTACCAGACCTTCCTCTTCGACATTCCACTGATTTTCCTTTGCCTTATAGTCAGAAGCTTTGTTTTCTTCACCTTCCGCAGCCTCAAATTCACTTACATCATACTCTGCACCGCAGCTGGCACATACCAGCTTCTGCTTGCGTGAACTGAACTGAAGAGTCCCTCCACAATCTCTACATTTGTAATTATTAATCTCAGCCATAAATCCCCCTTTTTATTTCAGTTTTCCTGAACTCTTTATTTTAACTTTCATTCCAGAACTGTAATCCCTCATCTTTGACAGAAGATTCTTCTTAGCCTTCCCCTTCAGAATCTTCGGCTGGAAATCATTTGTATAGGATACTCCTGACAGTGAACACGGAATAATCTTTGCATCATTCTTCTTCTGAAGCTTTCCCTTCTTAACATAGAAGGTCTGCTGGAATATCATCGTATCCTTATCTTCCGGATCCATATTACCGCCAAAGCAGAAGTTTCCCAGACTGTAGACTATATATCTTCCCTTATACTTCTCCACTCCCTGAAGTACATGAGGATGATGTCCTATGACAAGATCTGCTCCCTGTTTTATGGCATATCTGCCCAGACTCTTTTGTTCCTCAGTAGGATAATAGTCTCTTTCGATTCCCCAATGGAAGTTACAGATAATTATCTTAGCCTTCTTCTTTTTTGCCTTCTTTATTGCCGCCTTAACCTCGGCTTCTCCATCACCATCCAGCTGACTATAACCGATAAAAGCCACCTTTACGCCCTTAACTGTCTTATATGCAATAGTGGATTTATAGCAATACTTTATCTTATTCTTCTTAAGAGTTTTCTTCGTATCGCTGAAGCCCTGCTCACCAAAATCATAAGAATGATTATTGGCAAGAGTTACTACTTCTACAGATCCCTTCTTAAGTATCTTTGCATATTTTGCAGGTCCTTTAAAGGTAAATGTCTTATCCTGCCTGTCATTTGAATCTGTAAGGGTACCTTCAAAATTAACTATGGTAATATCATCCTTGGAAAAAACGGGTTTTACCTTTTTCAGAAAATATGATGCATTATGTTCATCATAGTAGCTGTTAAATGCTTCATTGTATCTGGAATCAACTCCCAGAGTACAGTCTCCTGCCGCACTTATGGTTATCGCTACTGTATCATCCTTTTTCTTTTTCTGGGTAGTCGCCTCCGTCACTGCTTCAGTAGTGTTTTCAGTTGTTGTTTCACTTACGGTTTCTTCAGAGACTACACTTTCCTTCTGTTCATCCGATGTTTCTCCGGCAGCTGTCACGCCATTTCCTGATGAAAAAGCAGAAATAATAAATCCAAGACAAAGAACAATGCCTAACTGTTTTATTATATTTCTTTTCATATCACTATCTCCATGAACTATGAATTTATGGATGTCAAAAGACAACCCTGACCCCTACGACATTATATCAAAAAAAGCAGATGTCAAAAACCCTTTTTCAACATCTACTTTTTTACATTCATCTATTTATTTTCTGTAAGTGATTTTCTGATTACACCCTTCGGATCTGTAATGAGAAGTCGAATCATCCATACAACAAGTCCAAGAGCAATAACTGATAGACCAAGAAATGCATCATTCAACATATCCATTGGTGCCGGACTAAAAAACTCTGCTTTCAACTCTACAAATTCAAATACAGCATCAATCATCCACATAAGCGCTGCTCCCCAGTACATGAAAATCAGCATTTCCAGTTTCATATCATTATCCTTACGGGTGTACCACTTAATGGTAACGAATATAGCTGCAAATATGGTTACTAATAATGTCATATCTTTATCTCCATACTAATATACTAATCTGCATAATATATGCTCGGAATCACTGTTCCTAAAACTATGCACTTACTTTGTTTTCTCTCTTAACTATGATATCAGCAGTCACGCAAATTCCAGCCCATACAACTGTTACTAAAACCGCCATGGCAACACCAACAGTCGCCATCTCATGCAGCATCGTCATCATTTCTGCCTTATCTGACATAGCAGTTAAAAATGGGAACCATGGAGTTACTTCTCCGTGCCATACATGTTCAAACATAAGAAGAAAGCTTCCTCCCCAAAGCATATATGAAAGCCATTTCAGCTTTCTGCTGAGCGGTATCTTTACAGCAGTTGTCTCCTCACTTTCTGGAGCTGCCTGTTCCTTCTTCTCTTCAATTTTCTCAACAGCTGTTACTACAGCAGCCTCTGCTGCGGATACTATAAAACACGCCATAATATACCTCCTTTTAGCTTAACATGACATATGGATAATTATAACATTTTTAATCCATATAAAAAACCCATTTTTTGCTATTTATTTGTTGAAAAATGGTAAACGATACTATTTCTTTATAACGGTCTCTATTAACTCATTATCAGCAGAACACATTTGCTATCATATAGACAGCCAGTGAGATAAGCCAGGCAAAGGCACATTGGGCAAGAGCTATGGTTATAGCCCATTTTGTTCCGAGTTCTCTCCTTACAGCTGCAATTGCTGCAACACATGGGGTATAAAGCAGACAAAATACCAGCAGTGCAAATGCTGATGCTATCGAAACTATTTCCGTAAGCATCTCTGTTGTTCCAAAAAGAACTGTAAGGGTTGATACAACACTTTCCTTAGCCATAAAGCCTGTGATAAGTGCTGTCGCTATCCTCCAGTCTCCATATCCCATAGGTCTGAAAACCGGAGACACCAGTCCTGCTACCTTGGCAAGCATACTTTCGTGAGGGCTCACCGCTATTCCCAGATGCATATTGAATGTTCTAAGGAACCATATAACTATAGATGCAATAAATATAACTGTAAATGCTCGAGTCAGAAAATCCTTTGCCTTTTCCCAAAGCAACTGAGCCACATTTTTAAATCCCGGCATACGGTAGTTTGGAAGCTCCATTACAAATGGAACCGCCTCTCCTCTGAAGGCTGTTTTCTTTAATATAAAAGCTGAAAACACTCCCATTATGATTCCAAACAGATATAGACCTACAAGTATCAGTGCTCTATGTGATGGAAAAAATGCTGCAACAAAGAATCCATATATAGGGAGCTTTGCCGTACAGCTCATAAACGGAATCATCAGTATGGTAAGTTTTCTGTCTCTTTTTGAAGGAAGTGTCCTGCTGGCCATAATGCCCGGAACAGAACATCCAAAGCCCACAAGCATAGGAACGATACTTCTTCCCGATAGTCCTATCTTTCTTAAGAGCTTGTCCATCACAAATGCTACTCTCGCCATATATCCTGTATCTTCCAGAAGCGATAAAAAGAAGAACAAAATAATAATGATTGGCAGGAAACTAAGTACACTTCCTACTCCTTTAAATATTCCATCAACTATCAGCGAATGGACCACTTCATTTACCTGCCATACACTGAGCATTTTATCCATCCAGGCAGTCAATGCATCTATACCGCTTTCCAGAAGTCCCTGCAAAGAAGCACCAATTACACTGAAGGTCAGCCATCCTACCAGAGCGACTATACCTATAAATGCCGGAACAGCTGTATATTTACCCGTAAGAATCTTATCTATCTTCTCGCTTCGTTCTCTCTCTTTACTCTCAACAGGTTTTACTACCGTTTCATCTACCAGCTTTTTGATAAAAGAAAATCTCATATCAGCCATAGCAGCGGCTCTGTCCAAGCCTCTCTCCTCTTCCATCTGAAGAATGATATGCTCAATCATTTCCTTCTCATTCTGAGAGAGTTTCAGTGCATCTATTACCCTTGCATCACCTTCGATTACTTTATTAGCAGCAAATCTTACAGGTATATCAGTACGCTTCGCATGATCTTCTATAAGGTGCATGATGGCATGTATACATCTATGTACCGCTCCACCATGATCTGTCTCATCACAGAAGTCTTTTTTACCCGGACTTTCCTGATACTTTGCTACATGGACAGCATGTTCTATAAGTTCATCTACACCTTCATTCTTAGCAGCAGCTATAGGAACAACAGGAATCCCCAGAAGTTCCTCCATATCATTTATCCTGACCGACCCGCCATTTCCACGCATCTCGTCCATCATATTGAGTGCCAGAACTATAGGTATATCAAGCTCTATCAGTTGCATAGTGAGATACAGATTTCTCTCGATATTAGTCGCATCAACTATATTTATAATACCTTTTGGTTTTTCACCTATTATGTACTGTCTTGAAACTATCTCTTCTTCTGTGTAGGGAGAAAGAGAATATATTCCGGGAAGATCCACCACTTCTGTGTATGGCATATTCTTTATCGCGCCACTCTTTCTGTCTACAGTCACTCCCGGGAAATTACCTACATGCTGATTTGAACCTGTAAGCTGATTAAACAGAGTAGTTTTACCACTGTTCTGATTTCCGGCAAGAGCAAATGTTAGTACTGTATCGTCAGCAAGCGGATTCTCATGAACTTTATCATGATACTTTCCGTCCTCACCAAAGCCCGGATGTTCTCTATGGACACTTCTTTTCTTCTTCTTTGTATCGTCCTTTTTATCATTTAGAACTATCTCTATACTATCTGCATCATCAGCACGAAGAGTGAGCTCATATCCATGAATTCTGAACTCCATAGGATCGCCCATAGGTGCAAGTTTGATAAATGTTATCTCCGCTCCCGGTATCAGACCCATATCCAGAAAATGCTGTCTTAGTGCGCCTTCACCACCGACTTTTTCAACAACTGCAGTCTGTCCTGATTTTAATTCCTTTAAGGTCATTATGCGACTTATTCTCCTCATACAAATTAAAGTCTGAATCAATGTCCAAAGCTTTGATTCAGACTTTTATAGAATATCACGAAGCCCTATAATATGCAATCAGGCAGAAACACGAATGTCCCTGCCTGATTCTTGAGATATAATCTATAAATACTCTACTCAGTGATAAGTGAGTATGCAGATATCTTCTTTATTCTTCTGGAAATAATCCAGATAATTACAAATGACACTATCACCGCAAATAATATGGCAGCCAGCCCCATCCATGGGAATACAGACATATTAGATCTCATTATTCCAACTGATGTAAGAAGTGCTGCAAGAACTTTATTTGAAGTAAGTATTCCGATAGTTGCTCCTATTGCAGCTCCTATAGTTATCTGCGGAAGCATCGAGAGTATCAGCTCTATTCTCAACTGGTCACTTGAGAAACCAATAGCTTTCTTAATTCCTATCTCCTGCTGTTTCTTGATAATAAGAGTTTTTACCAGAAGATTCATAGAAAGAATAATAACCGCCATTGATACAAGCACCATAACAATTGACATGATTGCAGCTATCACGATAACTGATTCATTTCCACTCTGCAAAGCTTCAACAACATTCAGATACGAGTCCATCTTCTCTCCGAACATGTCTTCGGCCTTTTCAACCACACTCTTAGTATTAGCCAGCGAATGATTCTTCACATTAAGGCTGTAGTGATTCTTCTGCGGTTTATAACCCAGATGTTCTGCGCCTTCAGCTGTCATTGATATATCTTTACCCATCTGACCAGAGTCCTGTTCCAGACCGGTTATTATATATCTTTTTTCGATACCACTATTTGATATAGCAACTTCATCACCTATTTTGACCTTAAGTATCTGCGAAAGAACACCACCTATAGCAATCTCATTATCATATATAGGACAGCGGCCTTCATATACATTTATGTCAGGTATCGAAGTCCAGTCATCTGCAATTATAGTATATGCACTATAGCCTTCCACATACATATTTGTATTATCCGTCCACCAGATATCTTCCACCTCCGGCAGATTCTTCAACTCATTATAGTTACCCATATCATCTTCAGTCATGTACAGATCTATATCTCCTGCCTGAAGATTCAGCATTCTATACAGATTCATCGGATCATATGTACAGTTATAAGCCAGGAATGATGAAAGAGTTGTAACAAAGCCAATAGATGTCATAACTACAAGAAGTATGATATTCTGTTTTGTATTTCCAAAAAGCGACTTAAGAGCCATTATCCATGTAAGTGGTCCTGGTGTAGTCTCTACAGGTGCAAAGTTTTTCTTGAAGTTATTCTCACTCAGTCCGAATCTAAGGGCAATAACAGGGTCCAGCTTTACTATATTTCTTGTACTGGCTACAGCAACTACAAGAACTGTGCCAAGTATAAAAAGTGTCGTAATAATTAACGAAACCGGATCAAATTCATGTTCCCACATAACACCACTGGAACTTCTCATTAACCTCTCAAATGTAGGTATAACCAGATAAGATGCGCCTATACCAAGAGCTACTGCAACTGCCGTCGTAATCATAAACTCCATTATCATAGCAATTCTTATCTGAGAAGAAGTATAACCCAGAGCTTTAAGCGCACCTATATTAGTTATATTCTGCTCTATACTGTTAGAAATTCTAAAGTATATGATTATCATTGATATAACAGAAATTATCAGCGAAAATGCCATAAGCATGGCAGCTATTATATTCTGCATATATGAGAACATGGTTATTACTTCATCAACACCTTGCCCGGCTGCCAGGATATCATGATCATTCAGAGCCTGTGTAAGTTTTCCGGAGGCCTCTACTGAATCCACACCCGGAGCAAGCTTCATGTTAAAAAGAGTAAATGTATATAGGGGCTCCATCTTCTGATTATCATCTTCTGATATTTCGCCCTCGTCGGCAGTTTCTGTACCGCCCCCGGCTGCTTCTGCCTTTTCCTCCTCGGCTATTTTTTTATTTACATCTTCCATCTTCTTTTCAAAATCATGTTTCCACTCTTCATAAAGAGATGGACTTACGTAAGTCATTCCAGTCATATTTGACAGGATTCCTTCGTAGAAACCTGCAATCTGAAACGTATAATACTTATCATTTACTTTAAGATCAATACTGTCACCTAACTTTGCCTTAACATAGTTAGCATTGTAAAATAGCGACAAATATATCGGATTATCATATTCCTTATCAGAAAGCTCACAGAAATGCGGAGCATCTATCTCTCCCCAACCTTCATACGGGAGAACATAGGCATAAAACTTTGATGTATCATAACCATTCTTTGAATCACCATCTACTGCTTCACCTTTTTCGATAATGAACTCCTCCTGAATCGGAACAACCTTTTCGTATTTTTCGATAAAATCCGATGTTGCTATTATCTCTTCCGTCTTCTCCTTTTCCTCAGGCTTCAGCGCGCTAAGCACTACCAGATCTGCAAAATTATATTTTTCTAGTTTTTCCTTATATACAGTGTTATAGCCTGTAAGAATCATAATTCCGGTATGGAGCATGAATACAGACAGTATCATGATGAGGAAAAATGTTATCATATGGGAGAAGTCGTTTTTGAAATTGGATTTAATAAGTTTATTTAACATTGTTTTCCACCGTTTCCCAGGGTTTTACCAACCCATTTCGCCAAGGAAGCTGCGTAGCTTCTCATGACGTTCTTTATCTCCTGTCACATACTTGCCCAGATTACATTCTCCACAGATGGCACCATCTCTAAGGTAGATAATTCTGTTACCTCTCCTCGCAGATTTCATATCATGTGTTACCATTACGATACTCTGTCCATCGCGATTGAAGTCTGTAAGTATGTTGAGTACAGCATCGCTGCTGGCACTATTTAATGCGCCAGTCGGCTCATCTGCAAAAACCATATCTGGTTTATTTATAAGTGCTCTGACTATTCCGACACGCTGCGCTTCACCACCCGACAGCTGATTAGGGAATTTGTTCCAAAGTTTCTTCTCTATACCAACCTTCTGAAGAAGATCCTTAGCAGTTTCAGCAAGCTTCCTCTTATTTTGTCCGGTAAGCAGCCCTGCTGCAAGAACATTGTCCAGGATACTCATAGTTCCGATAAGATGTATCTGCTGGAACACAAATCCACAATGTCTTCTTCTGAATATAGCCAGCTGGTCACTCGTGAACTTAGTTATATTTTTCTCACAGAAGATAATCTTACCCAGACTTGCCTTATCCATTCCTGAAAGAGCATACAGAAGTGTCGACTTACCAGCTCCTGATGATCCCATGATTACCGTGAAATCACCATCATAGATTTCCAGATCCATATTCTTGATGATATGATGCTGGACACCACCGGCTGTAAAGGATTTACAGAGCTTATCTGTTTTTATAATAGTGTTCTTTTCTTCCATTTTATTTTCCTTTTATAGCTTATCAGTTAAAGCTTTTTTACTAGAATATTATTCGTACTTCTTCTGTCTCTGCTTCTTGATTATATTTACGATTACTATTATAGCCACGATTACACCGATAAGTCCTGCTATAGGTCCTACTGGCATACTTGCCTGGGCTGCTTCCGGAGAAGCTTCAGCTGTATCAGCTTCTACTTTCTCTTCATTAACTACGAAGCTTGTCTTCTCTTCCAATGTCTTTGATTTACCAAGTACATCTTCATAAGTAACCTTGATATGTATATCATCACTTCCTACCTTATCAGGTGTGATTGTCATATCTACAGTTCCGCTTTCACCTGATTCGATTGTTCCAACAAAGTATGATATTTCCTTAATTGTATCACCACTAAAATCAACTGTTACATTTCTAAGCTTATCAAGCCCCATATTATTAACCTTGAAACTAAGACTTGTCTTTCCATTTAATTCTACTTCTGATTTTGTAAGCTTTAACTCTGAAACACCTATCTTAGACTCCTGAACTACAGGAACTGTAAGACTTGCACTATCATCAAATGATTCGCCCCAGCTGTTCTCATATGCATATGCAACACTTACTGTATAATTCTTCTGTTCCAGATCTTCTTTAGCTTTCATCTTTACTGATACATCTGTTTCTTCTTCTTTTTCAAGCTCATCTATATAGATTGAATCAGAACCTGATGTAGGAACAATCTGATTGTTTTCACTTGAAAGCTTAAGTTTTATATTTGTGAGCTTTGTACTATCAGATTCATTTCTTAAATGAATCACCATATCGAACTCTGAACCTGCTTTTACATTTTTACCCTTTATGTCACAACCTGTAACCATAAGTCTAGGTGTTGTATAAGCGGCATTAACTGTACCTGCTTTTCCTTTTGATAAACCAAGCGTAGCGCCAACCATGATAGCGGCTGCTGCAACTAATGCAACTGCTTTAGTTAGTCTACGACGCAATAAAAATGTTCCTCTAGTACTCATAATACTTTTTCTCCTTTTTATTTACTTTGCATTAAACAAACATTTTATGCATTTATTATAGGAGCAATAAGATTAATAGTCTTTAGCGGAACATTAATTTTTTCTTAATTTTATGTTTAAGTCAGTTTAAAGCTGATAGTTACTCTAAAGCCTCCATCAGCATTTGCAACTTCAAGACTCCCTTCCATATTTTCCATAAGTTCCTTAGCAATAGCGAGTCCAAGTCCTGTACCCTGAATTCCCTCTGCATTGGCACCTCGTTTATATTTCTTCGTAATTATACCTAGTTCTTCGACCTTTACTCCACCTCCTCTGTCTGTAAAGCTTACTGACAGAGTGTCCTTATCGGTTTTTCCATGTACATATATATTAGTATTAGCATATTTATAAGAATTATAAATAATATTACTAATAACCTGTGTCACTCTTATTCTGTCACATAAGAATATACATTCAGGTATTTCCAAGCTCTTTATAAGATCTCTGTTGTCGGTTTCTTTTATTATCTGTTCCAGAGCTGTACTTTCCATATCTGAAGTACTCACTTCCATTTTATCCAGCTCCTGCATAGTAGACGTAAAAAGGTTCGATACCAGCCTGTCTATATGATCTGCCTTTTCTCCTATAGCAACTATTTTCGTCCTAAGTTCTTCTCTGTCCTCCTTGACTGATAAGAGCTCGGACATCGCCTTTATGGAAGCAACAGGAGTTTTGATATCATGACTCAGCTGTGCCACAAGCTCCTTCTTACTTATATTTGCTTTAAGCTCTCTTTCACGTGCCACTGCCAGTTCTTCACGCATGATATCGAAGCTCTCTGTAAATGCACCAAACAAATGAAGTCTGTCCATCATAAGCGGTTTATCCAGATCCCCTGACGCTACCGACACAGCGAATTCCTTCATACTGTCAAACGGCTTCACAACCCTTAGCTCTATCCAGAGAAAAGCAAGAAGTATAACTATAAATGCAACTAATGCCGCCCCCAGATATTCAAGAACAAGCTTTGCTTCAATATTCTTTTCCAAGTCAATCATATGGTTGTAGATAATCAGCTTTCCTACTACTTTATCATCTACAATTATGTCTCTTATAGTATCTCTGTTGGATGTAGCTTTAACTATAGAGTTTGCGTCATTTGCATTACCATTTTTATAAAGAATTTCCTCTTTATCATCCAGTACTGCATAATCAAAGCTGCTATCAGGATAATCAGCATCAGTTCCCCATGACTTCTCTATTTCAGAAATCACAGCATTTACTTCTACAGTATCAAGATTTGAAACTGTTTTATAATCACTAAAAGCTATGTTTAAACAGGGCATTATAAGCACCAGAAATGCAACTAAACAAAATAAAGCTATAAATTTTCTCATAGATTAAACATTAATCCCATTCCCCTTACTGTTTTTATGTATTCAGGATTATTGGGATCCTCCTCCAGTTTTTCTCTCAGATGTCTTAAATGAACATTAAGAGTTCCTTCTGAAACAAAGCTGTCCTCCCAGACATTATCAAAGATTTCATTTTTAGAAATAACTCTGTTCTTGTGTGTTACCAGATAAACCAGCAGCTTATACTCTATAGCCGTAAGCTTTAGATATTGTCCGTTTTTCTTTACCATAGCCGAGTCAATATCTATAATAATATCTCCAAAGCAGATCTGTGTATGTTCCTCTACCGGTATGGTCTTTTCGTATCTTTTAAGAACCGCCTTTACCTTTGCATAAAGCACATTCAGAGAATATGGTTTAGTTATATAATCATCGCCACCGATATTCAGTGCTATAACCATATCATCGTCACTTGACCTTGCACTTATAAACAGAATCGGCACGTCGATTGTTTCCCTGAGTTTCTTACATAGGTCAAATCCCGACATACCACTATCCTTACCAAGATTGATATCCAGAAGAATCAGCTTAACAGTATTTGACTTCAAAAACTCTATTGCCTCTATAGCATTAAATACACATTTAGACGGAACGTCAAACATATTAAAGTATTCTGCAGTAGACTCGGCCAGTTCTACCTCATCGTCTACAATAAGTACACTTACTTCCATTAACTATTTCTCCTCATTTAAAATTACGGTAACTATTCTATCATATCCGGTAAAAGTTCGGAATAATAAAGTATTCTTTTTACTAACACAGTATGAACACTTATGCCGCTATCATAATTTAGCTGGTGCAACAAAAAGTTAAGCACGCATTATAAAAACCGCAATTCATTACGAACTGCGGTTTTATAAACATATATCTTTAATTCGGTATAACTTTATTCAGCAATAGATTTCATTTCTTCTATAAGCGATTCATCGAGAGGTGCATCTTTCAGCTTTTCCCATGCCTTTTTTGCTACTTCAACTATCTTAGGCGGAAGAAGTTCTTCATGATCCATATAATGTCCATATCCACGGAATTTGCTGCTATACTGGGCTACCTCGCTACCTTCTCTGGTAACCCAAACCTTCATATTGGGTTCTCCTTCATGCACATTGTTACGAGGTCTTAACTCGATAGTCCATGAATCGTTCTCAAAGATCACTACTTTCTCCTGATTGTCCATAATGTAATACCTCCCTACTTATATAAAATTTTAACCTCTCCAGTTACGAATACAGGCATTTATAAATAAGCATTAAAAAGCTGATTCTGTATATACCCACCCAACTGAAAAGTTACTGCCTAAATATAAATTTACGCTACTTTAGGGCGTATGTCAACTGACTTCTAAAATCCCCTATGATTATTATTTTCAGGACCCATTCCACCTCCAAAGCCTTTACCGAAACCTCCATTGGGACCACCCATCATCTGATTAGTTATAGTGTTCGTTGTAGTTCCATTTTCTATGATAGTTCCTCCGTTATAAACTGCATTTCCATCATAATCAAATGTTGACTGCCCAGTAATCGAAAGATTTCCTCCATTAATATATATATCACCATTTGAATCAACACCGTCTGTATCTCCAGCCCCCATATTGATTGTTACATCACCACCATTCATCTCGAAGGTCGGAGTACTGTACTTACTTGACTTGGCTGCAGCATTTATACCATCATCACTTGCAGATATATCTATACTTCCATCATTTATAGTTATGTACGTTCCTTCTATACATTCACCGCCCACGAGAGTCATGTCGCCGCCATCTATCTGAACTGTAGTAGTTCCATGAATAGCATCATCTGTCGCATTTATATTAAATGTACCACCTGTTATGAGCACTGAACCTATAGAATCATCATCGCTATCCTCTGCATGAAGTCCATCGTTACATCCTGTTATATTAATTGTCCCCTCTGATATTTCTATCTCATCATGAGCTTCCATGGCATTTCCTGTACACTGGATATTATATGTTCCATTCTTTATTTCAAGGTCATCCTTACTTGTTATTGCATTATCAGAAGAATTAACATTCAGTATACCAGAGCCATCCATGATTAGGTCATCCTTCGAGAAGATAACTGCATCCAGATTTGTATCGCCATCTGCCTCGAAGCTGCCTGTAACAGAAAGTGTACTTTCATTTTCCGTAGAGATAGTTACCTTATCTGCATTTTTTACATATATACATGGGGCAGTTTGATTTTCCATTGATACTCCGGATAGAACTATTTCCACTTCATCCTCTGTATCCACATAGATAGTTGAATTCTTAGAAGCTCCTGACACTTGATATTTTCCGCCGGAGGTTATATTTATATCCTTATCATTTTCTAGAACTATTTCCTCTCCTGCACTTA
>AUXO014981295.1_pt1 | contig 17088 bp, 15 predicted proteins | sample 768731 | NCBI WGS metagenome assembly AUXO01 (sample SAMN02715735, study PRJNA202380) | gut metagenome | biome: sheep rumen | host: Ovis aries | place: New Zealand: Palmerston North
CATATACAAAAACAGTTAGATACGGTGATTTAGAATTAACTTATACTATTTCAAATATTCAATATAATATTTGGCAATCAGTAGGTGATTCTGAAACATATAACTCAGCTTCTAACGTAACAATTAGTATTCACAATACTTCAACTACTAAAGGTTATGCAATGCCTGATGTTGTAATCTATTCACATGATAGTCAAATAAATAAACAATCTTACTATCATACTAATGTTGAGTGGACAGGAATAAGTCATGGTGGTCATGAAGGCTACTGGATAGCTAATGATACATATACTAATTCAAAAGATTCTCCAACATACATGTGTCAATACTTTAATCAACATCCAACAGAATATATTAATTATGTTCATAATACAGATCATCGTGCATGGACTGGATATAATGACTGTGTAACAAGATTCGGTGAACCAACAAATTACGTATTCATCAGCCCTGGTGCAACAGTTAACATTACAAATCCAAACTTCTTCATTTATTCAAAAGAATTACCAATTGATTACTATATCAAAGTTGATTTTGCTGATAATTGGTATGATACAGATAAGATAGATGAATTACAAAACGGTGATATTAACCATGAGGAAGATGAAGAAGAAATTAACAAAGTTAAATTCATCATTCCTGATATGCCTCAAGCTGATCTTGAACAAGTAACACAAGCATTCGGTGGTAATAATGCCGGTGGTAGTGCTACAGTTGCTGTTGTAAACGTATTAGAAGATGCTCGAAACATCGATACTGTTTACGGTGGTGGTAATAATGCCGAAAGTACTTACTCATATGCTAGAGGTTACGGTGGAACAGTAAATACTGCTATTTATGGTGGTGGTAAAGGTGCTGGAGCCGTTGTAACAGGTTCATCACTTGCCTACATGAATGGTACAACTACAACTAACGTTTATGGTGGTGGTAACCAAGGAAATGTTACTGGTAACTCATACGTTGCTTTAGTTGGTAGTACAATCAATGGCTCTGTCTTTGCTTCAGGTAATGCAGCTATGACAGGTGCAGAAGGTGGTTCATCAACTAGTAGAGTAGATGTAATATCTGGTACAATTGCTGGAAACATCTATGGTGGTGCCAACTCATCAAAGGTTAACGGTTATACACAAGTATTTATAGGTAACGTTGTCGATTATACTAATGACGGAAACTTAATGAATCCATATACAAAAGATATTGAAATAGGTGGTACAATCTTCGGTGGTTCAGAAATGAACGCTAACATGGATGAGCACTACGACTTTACAGCTATAAGTGTTACAAAAGGTGTTGATATAAGACTTGATGGTACTAACTATAATATTGATATAGCTGGATCAATCTTTGGTTCAGGTAATGCTTCAAGTATAGCTTCTGATGCAACTTCTGATATCTTAATCACTAACTATGGTACAAGCTCTAATGTTGAAAGATTATTATCTCTACAAAGAGCAACTAACGTTAAGATTAATAACTCTCATATCTTAATCAAAGGTACATCAGATAGTACTAACAAATATAACTCAACACTATTTACACTTAACCGAATTGAAAACCTATATATGCTAAATAATACAGAATTATTCTTAGCAAAAGGTGCAAACTTATTATTAAATATTTACAGTGGTTATTATGACCAAAATGATAACTTCGTTAAAGAAACTGCTAATATAACTGATATTGGAACAGTTACTAAAAATACTGATAACAAATTATACATGTCTATCATGACAGCTCAAGATGATACATTAAATGTATTAAATGTATTAAAAACAGAAACAGTTAATACAGATGCTACAGGTGAAGTTCATGGTATGGCCTTCCTAGGTATGTATTCTGAGAATAACGAAGGAGTTATCAACAAAGGTATGTATAACACATCATATCTAACTGGTAGCACAGCATCTAATGCTGATGTTAACATGTTTGATGCTCAAGGTACTTACGTTTTAGGTAAACACTACTATGCTGCTAATGGTGACCCAAGTGATCATAACATCAAAGTAGATGGTTACTATACAAACTATGTTGATGAAAATAATCGCATCAAAGTAGACTACGTAATACCAACACCAAATGGTGATAAAGAATCTAACTATTATTTCTGGCGTTTAGGTGAAGATATAAGAATCTACACAGTAACACTAGAAGCATCAAGATTCTCTACATTCGGTGCTAAAGACTTATCATTACTAGACTTATCAGCAAATGGTTCTTACTACATAGTAGATTCATTCAGTGCTACTGATGCAACACTAAATAGTGATGTATCAATTATTGATAAAGCAAGCGTTCCAAAAATTGCTGCTTCAAGTGACATAGCTAATAGTCAATTTGGTTTAGCGTTTGGTACATCTTCAACTGGATGGGCTAGTAAAGAAGAAACAGATTTATATTCAACTGAACCAACAATTCGTTCTCGTGATTCTGGTGATATATATAAAACAGATAATACTAATAACACATCTGTCTTAGAATTCTACTTATATCATTCTAAGAACGTATCACTTACAGAGGAAGAAATTGAAGCTGGTGGAAAAGATTTAGGATATGGTATCTTAAAACTTCAATTCTATGAATATCAAGAAGGAGCTCCAGTATTAATTCCTAAAGAAATAAATATTCGTATTAAATTAAGAATAATAACTGGTGATGAAAATGGTTATGCATCTTCAATTACTCCTGGTAAGAAGTACCGTACATTCCCATCTAAATTAACTAATATCTCATCTAAGAGTTCATTTAGTATTTATGAATCTATGTTAATAAGATTCAATGATCCTAACTATGTTCAAGTTAGGGGTCAAGATGGTGCTCCAGATCAATTATTCACAAAAGAATCATTATATGGTTCAGGATATTCTAATCATCGTGCATTACGTTCAGGTATTAACTTACCAGTTGGAACAACTATCACAATGCTTGACTTACGTACTAATGAATATTATTACTACAATATTACTCAAGAAGTATATGATCAAAAAGCATCTAGTTTCACTTCTGGTGATTACTTGTATTACTTACGTGACTTCACGAAGATGGCTAGTACATCAACGGATAACAAATATAACGACGCTGCTATGACAGCAAGATACTTAGATAGCGATGCTGACGGTGAATTAACATTAGAAGAATTCATCTTCCAAGTAGACTTCGTTGATACAAATATTGTTAACAATATTAATAAACAATTATTCTATCTAGAACTAGAAAAAGATAATGGACCAGTTCATGATATAGTTGTAATGAAACCGTTAGGTTCACAAGGTGACTCTATGGTATATAGTGTTTATACTGATGTAACAAATGGTTTAACAACAACAGGTTCATTAAATAAAACAAGTATTTATTCAGGTGAAACAGTTAACATGACATTAAATACACAAAGTAATAATGGTTCATCTGGTGGTGTATCAGTAACTGATACAACATATAACGATTATAAACTAGGTACAAAGATATCTGTTTATAACTCAGATGGAACAATGTTAACAGGTGCCGATTTATTAGGTTTATCATTTACTATCGATGGTGTAACATATTACCCAAGAATTGATGGTTCAGTAAGAATCAACTTAGCTGGTCGTGCATCAACGATAACATCTAATATTACAATAGATACTGAAAATGCAACCTTACCAAGTGATACATACAAATTTGTTGTTGAAACATTCGGTTCATATGATGGTTTATACTATGGTGATAAAGATGTTAACAGAATTGAATTAACACTAAACGTTCTAAATAGTAGATATGGTTTAGATGTAACAATTCCAGATTCAGAAGTAATTCATGAATATACAAATGGTGCTGATGAAAATGGTAATAACACATTAGACTTCGATATTAAATTAAAGAGTGGTTTAGCAAATGGTAACTTAAGAGTTGCATTATATCGAAGAGACTACAATACAGAATTTGAAAGAACATATACTTTAGTAGACTTACAAGATTATGTAACAGATACATTAACTGTTAAAGATGCAGCTAAGAAAGAATATGTTGTTCGTGATACAATTGCTCAAACTGCTACTGATGATGTAATGGAAATAAATGATTTCACATTAACATTAAAAGATACACAATTACAAACAGGTACATATCGTGTTGTCTTCAGTATTTATGACAACAATGAATTTATAGGTAATGTTTATCAATATATAATAATAAGAGATATGTTATAATAGAATAGGATGTGATGATGATGGAAGACATTAAATTAAGCGAATTATCATTTGAAGATTTAATTAATCTATTTAAAATGATTGAAGAATTCGTAAACTACTTAGAATCAGAAGAAACTCAAGAAGTAGAAGAGGTGAAAAAATAATGGCTAAAAAAACATTAGAAGATATTTCACATGAAATAGAAGTAAATAAAGAAGTATTAGCATCAATGCCTGTTAACAATGCTAAAAACCTTTCTGCTTACAAAAAGAAAATAGAGTCATTAAAAACAGAATATTCTAAATATCGTGATGACATATATGAAGAACTAGAAAAAAGAACTGGAAAATATTTAGATGTTAAGCCCAATGCTCGTACTGAAATAGTAGAGCATGAGCTTAACAGTCTTAATAATGTTGATATCTTAAATCCTATCAACACTCCATACGAAAAATTAAGACTAGATACATTATTCTATTCATTAGCTCATTACTATAAAGATGACTTAGAAAATGTAAATAATGATATCAAAAAAGCTATCGAAATCTATAAAAATGTTGGTATAAATCTAACTCATGAAGATTTCTGCTATAGTGATTATGCTGAAAAATATATCGAAGAATTAACTCGCGATGACAGCATTGATCGTATGAAAGATATCTTTGAAGATTTACATTGGAAATGTCCTGATTTAATTCTTCATATCGAAGTTAGTTTAAGAATCATTTATCATAAGAATATTAAATTATTTGAAAAATATATTGAAGACCAACAAAGAGCAATTCTTTCTGGTAACATGACAGTTGATGACTATGTTATGAAAAGAACAAATCTTGGTCGTGAATTATATGACTTAAAGAATTATGATACATTTGTTATTCTAAATAAATTCATGAATAATGAATTATTACTAAACGATTACAACACTGTTAGTGTAGGTAAGAGTTATGGTAAATTCTTAGGTGATAACTATGATATTTCTTTCGCTAAAGAAAAAGTAGAAGATTTCAAAAATCTATACAACAATCTAGAAGAATATAGTAACTATTCTAAATTCAATTATGTTTTAGATGATGTTAAAAAGAAATTCCAAGATAAAACTAAACAAGATGACAAGATTAAATCTATTAATGATGAAATTGAAAAACTTATTAAATCATTAGAAAAATCTTATAATAGTTTAAATACTGAAACAGGTTTCTTATTCTTTAAACATAAAGCTGATCCTGACAAAGCTCATTTAGAAATAAATACAAGCATGGAAGAATTAGATAAGAAGTTTGATGAATATGATAATATCTCAATTGATAACCAATTAAAGACTAAACTTAATGAAACATCTACAATTTTTGATGCTTTATGGTTTGTACTATCATTTAAAACTTACTTAAGAACACTTATTAAGTCATTAGATGATACTGTAACAATTGGTTTCATTAAAGAAAGAGTTTCAGAATTTGAATCATTCCTATATGATCCAACAGTTAACGTAATTAAAAACATTAACTTAAATGCTAATGACGATGTAGGATTAGTAATCATCGACCATTATCGTATGTTTAATATTAATATTACACAAGACGATATTGCTGACGAAGATACTATCAAACAAACAAGAAAAGCTCTATTAATAATCATTAATAGTTACTACATGGAACAAGCTAATTTAGATATTAATTTTATTACAAATCTATTTGAAGCAAGAAAACTTGTTATAGATAAAAAGGCCAACAATTAGTTGGTCCTTTTTAATTGAAAGACTTTACTAAATATGATATAGTTAGTATGGTGATAAAGTATGGAAAGTACACTTAAATCTATTGGAAAAATTTTGCTTATGGTTTTCTTAGTTATTTACTTAATTATTGAAATAATCGTTACAATTTGTGTCCTTAATTTCAATGATAATAGAGTAACTGTATTTGGTGATAATTCACTTGTAATACTTAAAGAAGATATCTCTAGCACATACAAAAAGAACGATGTAGTCGTAGCTAAAAAAGTAGACGGTTCTAAAGTATCAGAAGGCGATTATATTTTCTACTATAATCCATCTAAGAACAATCAAATCGAATACAAAGAAGTAGAAGATGTTTCAGATAACGGTTTAGCTTACAGCTTCAGAGTAGAAAACAACTACAACGTTTACCAAGAATACTTTATAGGTGTTCCAGATCATGTTTATCATAATGTAGGTGGAATGCTTTCACTACTAGAATCAAAATGGGGCTTCTTATTATTAATAATTCTTCCAACAATGATTGCTATAGTTGTTGAATTATATGCCGTTATTATGGAAATAATTGAATTAAAAAATGAGGGATAGCAATGCGCGATAAAAAAGTAATAACAATTTTATTACTTTCATTTGTTTTCCTACTAATACTAACAATATCTTATTCATATAGTGTGTTTAATAGTCAAATAACAGGTGAAGAAGATAGTAAAGTGGCAGTATGGGATATAAAAATAAACGAAAGTTTGATTACTGGTGGTACACAAGCTGAAACACATACATTCGATATCAATAACATGACCATGAATGATGTATCTAGTATCAGAGAAGGAACTTTTGGACCAGGTTCAACAGTTAACTTCTACTTAAGGTTTTATCCTTTAGATACAGATGTATCAATCAAATATGTTATAACAGTTGATCCAGATATCTTTGGTAATGATAACATTGTCATTAGTGATGCTCGTAAAACATCTGCTAATGGAACCATTACAAAAGATGGTGACACATATACAGGTATTATGATGTATGATCCACATCGTTCAAGTAACTATTATGAAGAAGTATCATTTAGTATTACTTGGACAGATGATGAAGCTAACAATGCTGTTGATACTGAAATAGGTGAAACAGTTGATACATTTGATATTCCAGTAACAGTTGAAGTAACACAATATTTAGGAGAATAAATATGAATGATGAATTATTAAAATTTTCTAAAATATTTTTAAACATTATCTTAGATTTTTTAATTATCATCATCTCTATATTATTAATATTAGGTTTATATAGTTTATACCAAACAAAGATAAATAAAAAACTATATACAAACTATTTTGGTTATACCTTACTAAATACTGAAACAGGTAGTATGGAAGATACAATCAAAATAAATGATTTTGTTCTAGTTAAACTAGATGCAAAATATGATGAAAATGACATCATTACATATCAAACAGATGATGCTTTAGTAACCCATAGATTAATCGAAATAAGAAACGAATATCTTATTACTAAAGGTGATAATAATAACACAATTGATGAACCAATAATGAAAGAACAAGTACTTGGTAGAGTAGTTAAAATACTACCTCGAATTGGTATCTACATAAAAGTAGTAAAAGAACCAATTGTACTTGCTCCATTATGTATTCTAATCATTCTAGTTGTCTTATTATTAAAAGATAAGGAAGTGAAGAAAAATGAGAAAAAAGAGTAAAAGAAAAACAATCTTGATAACTCTCATTTTAGGTTTAAATTTACTTCTAGTACTAGTAATCATTAGATTATCTAGTGCCCGTTTCCAAAGTAATGCAACTAGTGCAACAAAACTAGACGTAGCTTTGTATGCAATTGATGCTACTAAGTTAGCTGCTGATACTAGTGTTAACATTAGAATGGCTGACTTAGTTCCTAAAGATAATGCTTATACATATACTTTTAGTGTATCCAACTTCAATGAAGCTGGTGAACTAACAGATACTAACATAACATATAAATTAAGAATAATAACTACAACGAATGTTCCTCTTGATTACTACTTATGTTATTCAAGAAGAGCATCTGATTTAAATAATTGTACAAAATCACGTAGTGTTATTAATAATAATGTAATTGCACCAGATGCTGATGGTACATACTTTAGAACAATGACAATTGCTGATAAGAATTTCACATATCAAAACAAAGAAACAGATTACTATAAATTATTAGTATACTTCCCATCAACATATAAAGATTACACATATCAAGATTTAATTGATGCAATAAAAATAGAGGTAAGATCAGAACAACAAATAAGTTAAGGTGACAAATATGAAGGAGAAAAAAGAACATGTTAGAAACAGTTCATTCTACAAATTCTTTAAAGAACATAAAAAAATAAGAATCTGTACAATAACTGTTGGTGCTATTGCGAGTACTTTCTTAATCGTAAACTTAGGTAGATACGTTAAAGATGTTATCTATAACTATTTTGTTATGACTCAAGAATTCTACTTTAATAGTACAAAACTAAAAGAAAACAATGCTTCATATTCAATCGATTACTGGAATGGTACAACAGATCCATACACAATATCTATTGATGTTAACAGTTTAGATAACAGCTTAAAAGCTGCTAAAAAAGATATTGATTATAAGATAACATGTACAACATCTAGTGATGTTGATTGCTACATGTCAGGTACTAGTAATACTGTAAATGGCACATTACTTGCTAATGAAGAAGATCATACTAATAATCATACAGTAACAATTGTTCCTCATAGAACATTTGAAAATGTTGGTGATAAAGTAACCGTTACTGTAACAGCAGAATCAACAAGTCCATTTAAAAAGACGTTATCTGCTAACTTCACTTTAATTGTTGGTAAATATGGTATTACATATTCAATTGAAGATGAAGAAACACAACCTTACTTAACATCAACAATTACCGAATCTCAATCAACTTGTACCGTAACAGAAAACTTTGGTACATATAGAGTAGGAGATACATTATCAGCTGGTGCTTATGCAGGTTTGTCTGCAGCTGATCGTAAAAAGTGTGTTAGTGCAACAATTACTTTAAGCTTTGATGCTAGTAAATATCGTTTAGATACAACTAGTGCCATTTATAAGAGTGCAACTAATGTAAGAACACAAACTATCGATGGTTATAATTACGTTAACCGTATAACATTCGTTATTGGACCAGAATCATCACTGGCAATTAAATTCTATAAACTGGATCCAAGTGTTGATAACTCATATCCAATTGTGACTAATAGTCCAGTAATTGTTATGACAGCAGAATAGAGGGAGAATAAATATGATAAATATAATGGATGAATACATTACATTTACTAAAAAGAGTATTAATGATTGTATGAAATTAATCTTTGATCGTACTCATAAAAGAGATTTGTCTGATCAATACTTAAATGCTTATATCAGTACTCGTTATAGTAACTACTTAGATGATGAATCATCAAAACTTAATCTTGAAAAGAAAATTGAAAAAGCATTAGATAATGTAAGAAAAACATTATATATATCTAATCCTGAAGAAAAAGAACTTGTTCAACACTATCGTGAGTTCTACTCATATGTTTATGATATCGATAAACTATACATGTTAGAACAAACAAGAAATATCGTTCATCAAATCTCTCAAGATAGAGAAAAATCATTAGAACTAAAAAACGATAATTTCGAAAGTGAATTACTAAAAAATATTAATGAATTTATTAAGAAAAGAAAAGACTTCTTAGATTCATTCCAATCATCAGATTTTAATCTTGATTTTGGTAAATTAAGTGATAAAGATCACTTAATAGTTCAATTAAATAATAATATAAAATTCCCTGAATTATATAGTAAAAAAGCAATTCAAAAAGTTAGAGAAAAAGCTGTCATATCTGAAGACTTAGCAATGATAACATTCCTACAAGTTAGTGTTAAAGTAATTGATGATATGATGAAATCAGATTTTGATAAAAAGTATTATTGTTATCTACCACAAACATACTTTAGTAAACAAGGAAAACTAAGTAGAATAACATCAGGTATTGATAATAACTTTATGTTAGATCATATCATTCTTGTAATAAACTTTGTATGTTTTAAAAGATATCGAATATATATAATGCAACTAATGAGACAAGGTTTCCACTTTGCTTTATATCTAGATGATACATTCGAATATTGTACAGAAAATCTAGAGTATTTAGAATTATTTGAAAATATTTTAATTCAATCATCTAAATATTACTACAAAGATATGGAAAAAAATGCTAAAATAAATAAAAGAATAATAAGTGTAAATGAGGTGAAGTGATGGATACTTATGTTAGATTTTTATATGAGTTTCTTGATCAATTATTAGGAGGTTTAGTAAAAGGTTTCAAAGAACTATTCTTTGGAATTATAGGCATGTTTGATATCAGATCATATGCAGCCCTAGTAAAAGATTATGCAAAAGACTTTAGTGGAGGAGAATGGTTTCTAGTAGTAGTAGCTATTATCTTAACAATTGTCTTCTTATTCTTAATAGTTTTCTTTGTTATATTCTTAATAAGAAAATATATAAGATTTAGAAGAACTTTAGTTGATCAAGAATCATTACTTGAAGAATTAGCTGACTTACATGAACAAGTAAGAAAGTTAATGAAAGAAAAAGACGAATTATATGCAATGAAAGTTTCTCAAATTGGTCTTTCACCAGACGAAGATGCTAGTGGTGCTACTCCTGGTGAAGAGGGAGAAGAAAACGAAGATGTTGTTACAGATACAAACGAAACAAGATTCCCAAAACTTGTTACAATCGACCAAGAATACAAAGATTACAAAATTCAAAAATACAACAACTCATTTACTTTGTCAGAACTTGCTGAAACATTCCGTAACTTTGCAGCATCAGAATTAAAATTATATTACAGTATTGATTTAATTAGATTATTTGTTGCTTCATTAGGAAGTAGTAAATTAGTTATCTTACAAGGTATCTCTGGTACAGGTAAAACATCACTTGCTTATGCTTGGGGAAAATTCTTAAAACATGACTCATGCGTAGCATCAGTACAACCATCATGGCGTGACCGTACAGAACTATTTGGTTACTTCAACGAATTCACAAAGAAATTTAATGAAACAGACGTTCTTGCCGAAATCTATCGTGCAGGTTATACAGATGATATTTATACAGTAATCCTAGATGAAATGAACATCTCACGTGTTGAATACTACTTCGCTGAAATGTTATCTATTCTAGAAATGCCAAGTAAAGACGAATGGATCGTAGAACTTGTTCCTAGTGAATGGTCAAGCGACCCTAAGAAGTTAGACAGTGGTAAATTAAAGATTGCTCCTAACGTATGGTACATCGGTACAATCAACAACGATGACTCAACATTCATGGTTACAGATAAGGTATACGACCGTGCTATGCCAATTGACATCAACGACAAAGGTCAACCATTTGAACCAGTTCCAACACTAGCAATGGATATCAACTATAGTTACTTAGATGAATTATTCTCTAAGGCTATGAATGAAAACCAAATTAGTGATGAAACATTCCAAAAAATTGAAGCAATGGATGACTACGTAATACAACATTTCCGTATCGCGTTTGGTAACCGTATTGTTGCTCAATTAAGAAAATATGTTCCAATTTATGTTGCAGCAGGTGGAAATGAACTTGCTGGTGTAGACTACTTCATAGCTCGTAAGATCTTACGTAAATTTGAACAATTAAATGTAGCTTACATAAGAGATGAAATCGATGGCTTCATTAACTTCCTTGACAAGACATTTGGTAAAGGAACAATGAAAGAATGTATCGAATTCTTATTAAGATTAAAGAAATTAGCATAATAAACTAGAAAGGACTTAGCTCTATGGATGATAATAGCAACTTAACAATTAGTACGTTATTTAATAATTCAGACGAAAAGAAAATTGAAAACTTTGAAAAAAGAACTAAGTCTGATTTAGTTGTTGATCTTCATTTTGATAAAGTTGAAGCTAACTTCGATTGGTTAGATATCATGGAAGATACAATAAAATATTTATTTAATATCTTAAAAAATCCCAATCGTTTTATCATCAACGAAGATGAAATAGTAAAAATAGAAAAAGCAAGACGTGTAACTGTTGACTCAATCAAACACTTAGCACGTCATACCAACTACATAAGTAAAATAGAAGATAATGGCGATGTTAAACCAACGAAGATTCTTAACATCAATAAAGAAGAAAGTTATGATACTTATGAAAATAGATTTATCTATACATTAATATCTAACATGGAAATGTTTATATCTTTTAAAGAAAAAGATTTAGATAGTTCATCTTACTTAAAAGATGATAAGAGTATTCAATATAAAGCTGCTACAATGGTTGGTAATGAACATATCACACTTGATTTATCAATGAAAACAAGTCTTCATAGTCGTAAAAATGACGGTATGAAAGATGGCGATAACTTAAGAACTAGAATTGATAAATTAAAACAAGATATAATCGTCTTAAAAAATACAGAAGTATATAAAGACTTAGCTCGTAAACACGTAGCTCTAATAAGACCACCATTAAAGAAAACAAACCTTATCTTAAAGAATACTAACTTCCAATATGCTGTAGCATTATGGAACTACTTACAAGAACATTCAAATGATGAAAATAAAAGAGAAAAAAATGATAAGAATTATTCAGATGATTCTGAATTAAAAGGATTCTTTGATGAAACATTCTTACTTGATTACTTAGCTCTATGTACTCTAAATAAAGAAGAGTATAAAAGAGATAAAACAAAGGAAAGAGTTGTTAATCAAGTTATTCAAAAGATTATCGATTTAAACTCATCATTAACAGAAGATGAAATCAAAGATATGGTTGGTGAACAATACAAAGTTGTTAAATATAAAAATAATGCAACTGATGAAGGTATTAGCCAAATCTATCGTAAACATATCGATAAATATATGAATAAAATTAATAATATAAAATTATAAGGAGATCTACATGTTTAGGAAAATAGCTGAAAATAAACTATTAAATGCTATTATAAATATTGTAGAAGGAATCATAATATTTATATTAGTAGTATTAATAGGCTTAACCCTAATCCAAAGATTTAGTAACTCAGGTTCATTCTTTGGCTACCGTATATATACTGTAGCCAGTGACTCAATGTTACCATTATATGGAACAGGGGATACACTACTAGTTAAAAAAGTAGATGTAAAAGAAATCAAACAAGGCGATGCAATATCTTACCTTGGTGAAGCTGATATAAATAAAAATATGATAATTACCCACCGTGTTGAAAACATAGAAGCAACAGAAGATGGTCTAAAATTTCATACTAAAGGTATCGCTAATCACATAGAGGACCCTATTGTTGATGCTGACCAAATACTTGGTAAAGTAATATATCGATTCAAAATACTAAGTGTCTTTGGTAAAATAACAACTAACATGACAACACTATTAATCTTCTTAATAGTGCCAATATCAATTCTAGTTGCTATTGAAGTAATAAGAATGATAGCTGAAGCTAAAAAGAAAGCAGAAGCTAAAAAGTTAGAAATGTTAAAACGTCATTCGGATGATGATGACGATGACGATGATGACGAAGACTAAAAGAAGGAAGTGATATTAATGGAAGAGAAAAAAAGGGTAAAAAGAATATTTAAAATCTTTACAATTCCATCTTTGATTGTTCTTTTATTAATATTAATTGTGCCAACTTTTGGTTGGTTCATCTATAATAGAGTAATTGATGCTAATATCGAAGCTAGAGTTAAAGCTTGGGATATTGGTTTAACAGGTGCTGATGATAATGAAATAACATTCATCATCTCTGATCAACTATATCCAGGTATGAATGATATTCAAGAAACAGCTGAAATCACTAACAATGGTGAATTAGGAGCGAGAGTATCAACTAGTATATCTGAAATAACATTATTTGGTGTTAACTATAAACTTGGAACAGGTGTTGGTGAATACACACAAGCTGAATTACAAGCTTTATTAGATTCGTGGCCAATAGATATTAATATTCAATTTAGTGAAGAAATAATTAACCAAGGTTCAATGGCTAATTTAACACTTAGAATATCATGGCCATATGAAAATCCAGCATGTGCTGGTCAAGCTGATGTAACTCCTTGCGATGCCCTAGATACAGAGTGGGGTACAAAGAGTTATGAATATAAAAAATCAAATCCTAACAAACCATCAATTATTATTAAAGCTGCTATAAAAGCAGAACAAATTGAAGAATAAAGTATAAGTTATCTTATACTTTTTTTATTGCAAAAAAAAATATAAGCTTTCGCTTATATTGTTTGTGTAAATTTCATCGTAACATTCATAATATTATGTTTGTAACTTGAACTACTATCAGATGAAGCATCAGTGTCATCATCGTTATTCATTGATTCACCTGTACCTTCAACCCATTTAGTGTAAACTCTGATAGTTTTAATTTTATTAGTAGCTGTTGCATCATATGGAATAGAATCGCTAACACTATTAGTAGTAATAGCTGTATATCCATTATTATTAGATGACGCATTAGCAACACCATCAAAAATCTTATAACCAATTATTTGATAATCTGGTACAGCAGTATTATTAGTATCAGTGCTATCAGCTATATTAATCTCATATGTAAACGAAACGTCAACATTTGTATAGTCTATCTTGATATCAAAATAGCCTTCACTTGATGGAGCAATAACTCCTTCAGCAATGTTTTCATTACTAAAGAATGTAGGTTCGATAGCATAAGCTAGGGAAGTATTATTCTTAATAATTTCATCATTTACCTTGATATTCCACCTTGCAATCTTACTTTCCATTGTAGTTCTTGAAACAGTAATATACTTGGCATATGTATAACTAATTGTAGCAACTAATACTATAAGTGTTAATACTGTTAACACTACAAGTATCTTCTTTCGCATTTCATCACATCTCTATCTTGAAATAATTATAACATAACTTTTACATTTTTTAAATTGTTATATTGTAATTAGAAAATCTCTGTGATACAATAATTATGATGATTATGATAGTACAGTCGTCATTGTCTCCAGTGCAATCTTCCAAATCATAAAAAGGAGCGATCTTCTATGGCTAAAGAAGTAGTTGTAACTGCTGAGCAAGTTAAAAAGAGGAGAAAGGCTAATAAGATATTAGCAATAGTCTTGCTAGTATTATTAATCCTTCTATTAATCTTTTACTTCATTATGAATATTATCTATAATGAGGGTTCATTCACAATTAGTATGGATAAGAATACATACTTAAATTCAGATCTCGTAATGTTTGAATCAATGAATGATAGAAGCTCAGTAATTAAATTATCCGCATCTAAATTAGAATTCATGGATAATATATCAATTAAATGGCTACCATCAAAAGAAGAATTAACTAATTATGAAGGAAGTCATAATGGAGAAAACTATATAGCATATTCATTCTATTTACAAAATCGTGGTGATTCAAATATCAACTATTGGTATAAAGTAATCATGGATGATGTAATAAAAGAAGCTGATAATGCTGTAAGAGTAATGATCATCGTAAATGATCAAGAAACAGTTTATGCTAAACGAAGTCCAATTTCCGGCGAAGCTGAACCTGAAACGACAATGTTTAGAGAAGACTCAGACGGTACAGTCATACTAGAACAAAGGGCTGGTATGGTATCAGATCAAATTGATAAAATCACAATTGTAATATGGCTTGAAGGTGATGATCCTGAATGCGTTAACGCTATTCTTGGTGGCGAAATGAAAATGCATATGGAAATCACAGAAGAACATACGGAAGAAGAAAGTTTGTAAGAGGTGTTATTTATGACAAGAACTCAAAATGTAAAGAAAAAACAACAAAGAAAGAATAGGGTATTACTTTTAATGTTATTACTACTATTAACATTCACTATTGGTGGAACTGCAACATATGCATGGTTCACTGCAAATAGAACAGTTAGTGTTAAAGATATCGAAGTAGAAGTTACTGCTGTTAACGGTTTGGAAATTAGTGCTGATGCTATTAACTTTGGCCCAGCTATTAACCAAAACGACATTGTATCAGCTGTTAGTACAGGTTATACAAATGCTAGAAACCAAATGCCTAAAGTATTAGGACATATTTCTACAGATGGTAAACTTCAATCAAATGGTAGATTAAACATGTTCTTCGGTACAGTTAATGTTAACGAAGATGATGGTGACTACTACCTAACTACTTTACAAGAAGGCGAAATGAACTGTAACGATTTAACTAGTTCAGAAGCTGAAGCTTTAGGAACTGGTGTTGCATCAATCGCTTGTACAAACTCAAGTTCTGCTGCTCACTTCATGGCATTCGATATATTCTTAAGAGTATCATCAGAAACTGATATAGATTTAGTTAATTCAACTGTTAAATCAGCTGAAGGTCAAGATAGAGGTATTAAAAATACTGCTCGTATAGCATTAGTATACGAAGGTACTAATACTGCAGTAGAAGACCCAGATACTGGTGAAGTTGTTACTTCAGCATACTTAAACTCAACTGGAGCTCAAGCATTAGCTAGAGCTGGTGATGGTACTTCTGCAAACGATAATTATGTATACATTTGGGAACCAAATGCTGATACACATACAGCTGCTGGTATTGCATCAGCTGCTACATATTTCAATATAGCTTCTGGATTATCAACTTCTGGTTCTGATCCAATTGCTTATAGAGGTGTAAATCAAACTATTACTGGTGTTGGTGTTCCATTATCATCAGTTACTGATACTACTGGACCATATGCACAATACTTTACACCAGTTGTTGTAGATTCATCTACAGCTGCTAGTTCAACAACATTCTCAAATGAATATTTGACACTTCCTGCTGGTATTTCTAAGATTAGAGTATACTTCTGGGTTGAAGGTCAAGACGTTGATACAGAAAACGAAGCAACTGGTACAAACATGAAGTTAAATCTTCAATTTGCTATTAGATCTTAATAATCGAAGGGTGACAAGTGTCATCCTTTTTTATTGCTTATAAATAGCAAATATTATATACTTATATTAGATAATAAGGTGATAATAATGAGCAAAAAAGTTATTGCTAAAAAGGAACAAGAAGATAAAAAAGATAATAAAAAACTATTAATTCTTATTTTATTACTATTATTCCTTTGCT
>AUXO011449941.1_pt1 | contig 17084 bp, 16 predicted proteins | sample 768731 | NCBI WGS metagenome assembly AUXO01 (sample SAMN02715735, study PRJNA202380) | gut metagenome | biome: sheep rumen | host: Ovis aries | place: New Zealand: Palmerston North
AGAAAGCTGGCAGATGAGAATTTCAAAGTAACAGTTCTTCGTCCCCCAATGATATATGGTAAAGGAAGTAAAGGGAATTACCCTACTTTATCTAAGATGGCAAAGAAAATGCCAATCTTTCCAGATATAAAAAATGAACGCTCAATGCTTTACATTGAGAACTTATGCGAGTTCTTATGTCAAATAATGATTCGTGGCAAGGGAGGAATCTTCTGGCCACAGAATGCTGAATATAGCAAAACAAGTGAACTGGTAAGAATGATTGCGGAAGCAAATAACCATAAGATACTCATATCTAAAGTATGGAACATAGGTGTTAAACTCGCCACCTTAATCCCCGGCAAGCCAAGAGGTCTTGCAAATAAGGCATTTGGTAGTATGAGTTATGACATGGGGATGAGTGAGTATGATTTTAAATATCAACTTGTAGACCTTAAGACTAGTGTTGAGAGGACAGAGAGTGTGTAATGATAGATAACGGTATCGAAAAACCATTGTTTGGAAAAAGAATTCTTCTAATTGCTTTGCCTGGATATCCTAATGGGATGATAAAGCAAATGAAAGATTTAGGTGCTGAAGTAGATTACATAAATGATAAACCTAATGATGGATTTGTATGTAAAACGCTAGGTAGGCTTCAATTAAAAACTTATATAAAGGTAATTGATAAATATTATATAGGAAAGATTGATGAATTAAAAAATAATAAATATGATTATATCCTTGTCATTAGGGGTGAATATACAACAGTAAATGCGCTCAAATATTTAAAAGATTCTTTTTCAGAAGCTAGATTAATTCTATATATGTGGGATGGTCTTCATAAGTTTAATACAAAAGGAATAGAAAATAAGTGGATATATTATGATAAAGTATTAACATTTGATCGGATTGATTATGAAGCAAATAAAGATAAGATTCATTTTCGACCATTATACTATTACGAAGAGTATCTACCACATAATAATGCTTCAGAACATGGTAAAGAGTATAAATATGACATTAGTTTTGTTGGTACCGGTCACGCTGATAGGGTAAAAATTGTCAAACAGGTTATTAAGCAATGTGAGAACAATCATATGAAGGTATTTAAATATATCTATATGCCTCATTTTTATGTTTATTTGTTTAATAAAATATTTAATAAAAATTTCAGAGGGGTTAAAAGAAGCGAAATTAGATTTAAGATGCTTCCGTTTAATCTGTTATATAAGATTTATGGTGCATCAAAATGTATTGTAGATGTAGAGAATCCTGGGCAACATGGTCTTACTATGAGAACTATAGAGACAATTGGCTTAAAGAAGAAATTTATTACAACTAATAAAGATATAAAGAATTATGACTTCTATAATCCCAATAATATTTTAGTGATTGACAGAAAGAATCCAAGGCTAAACATGAACTTTTTTAAAGTGCCGTTTGAAGAATTGCCTAATGAATTATATGAAAAGTATAGCCTTAAAAGTTGGATACTTGAAGTTCTTGAATAGAGGAGAATTGTGTTGAAAGTATTAGTTACCGGAGCAAATGGATATCTAGGGAAAGGTGTTGTAAAAAAACTCATTGATAAAGGTGTTGAAGTTGTTGCAACAGACTTTAAAGATAATTTGATTGATAAGAGAGCAAATGTGATTGTTTCTGATTTGTTCAATGTTGATAATCCATATGAATACTTTGGAAAGCCGGATGTGCTTCTTCATATGGCATGGAGAGATGGATTTGTACATAATTCATTGAATCATATTAATGATTTGCCAAATCATACAGTTTTTCTTTCGACAATGATTGAAAGAGGCGTGAGTCAAGTAGCTGTAATGGGTTCTATGCATGAAGTAGGATTTTTTGAGGGAAGCATCAATGAATCGACACCTTGTAATCCGCAGAGTTTGTATGGAATAAGCAAAAATGCTTTACGAAGGATAGTTGAACTCAAATGTAAAGAATGTAATTGTGTTTTTCAATGGCTTCGTGGTTTCTATATAGTTGGTAATACTGAGGATGGTTGCTCAATATTTAGTAAGATTGTTCAGGCAAATAGTAAAGGTGAAAAGGAATTCCCTTTTACATTGGGACTTAATCAATTTGATTTTCTTGATTACGAATTGTTTTGCGAGTATGTAGCTGATTGTGTAATACAGAATGATATTGATGGAATAATTAATATCTGTTCCGGTAGACCGGAAAAACTTGCAGACAGGGTTGAAAGATTTATTCAGGAAAATGGATATGATATAAAGCTTAAATATGGTGTGTTCCCAGATAGGTCATATGATTCAAGGGCTATTTGGGGTGATGATTTTAAGATTAGGATGATAGAAAAAGAAGCAGTTAAACAATGAGAAATAAGTATTCATTATCAGAGTTTGTAAAAACAGCGTATAGTTTGATTTTGACAAAAATATTTTTTAATCAAGCTAGGTTAATCAGAAGACCAATATATATACGAGGAGAAAGCTCTATTTCCGGTGGAAAAGGATTGACGACAGGACGGTTTTGTAGATTTGACCTTGAAGGGTCAAAGAAGACTCTCGTTATAGGAAACAATTGTGAATTTGGAGATATGACTCATATAGTTGCGTATAAAAAGGTTGAGATAGGCAATAATGTACTAATTGCATCCAAATGTTTTATAAGTGACACAAATCATGGCAATTACAAAGATAAAAGGCAAGATTCTCCTAAGGTCGCACCTAATGATAGAAAACTCATTTCTAAACCAGTAAAGATTGGAAATAATGTCTGGATTGGTGAGAATGTTGTGATTCTTCCGGGGGTAAAAATTGGTGATGGAAGTATAATTGGTGCTAATAGTGTTGTTATTAAGGATGTTAAGACTGATGCCATCGTGGCGGGGAGTCCTGCGAGAGAAATAAAAAAATATAATTCTCAGTATAACATTTGGGAGAGGACAAGTTGCAATAGTATGGAGAGATAATATGCGAGTTTTAGTGATTTCAGGGCTGCCATGGAATATGAATAATAACTTTGGGAGTACTTTTTCATCAATCTTTTCGGGAATGGACGATATAGAATTTCTGAATATTTATTGTGGGTATGGGTTGCCTGATAATAATCTTGATGTTGAAAGCGTTCAAATTACAGAATTAAGCCTTTTAAAAAACATTCTTAATCCTAACCAAAATGAACCTTTTATTCATGTTACAGACGAACAAAAGGGGAAAAAAAGAATTAGATCAGAACAGAAAAATGTAGATAAAATTAGAAAATATAACAATCGTGTAGTGTTTTGGGGAAGATGTTTTATCTGGAAGATAGGAAGATGGAAATCAAAAGATTTGCAAGAAAAGATTGTTGACTTTAATCCTGATTTAATATTTTCGATTTTATACTATAATCCGTATTTAAATAATTTAATACTATATTGTCATAATGTTACTAATGCGCCGATAGCCATATATAGTACAGATGATGTTTATTCGCTTCACAAATTCTCGCTATCTCCATTTTATTGGATCGAGCGACTTATTATAAGAAATAATATAAAAAAAATCGTACAACAATGTGAGTTGTGTTACACAATAACAAATGAACAAAAGAAAGAATATCAGAAATACTTTAAAAAAACATTTAAGGTTATTACAAAGGGGGATACTTTTAATGAATTAATAAATATAAAAAAGGTTTGTAGACCAATAGATATTGTATATACCGGTGCGGTATATGGCGGACGATTTAGTACATTGCGTTTGTTAATGGAAGCTATGGAAGAATGCAACAATAAAGGGAATAGATTTATTCTTCATATATACTCATATTATACATTAAAGAAAAGAGAAAAAAGGATAGTTGAAAAATATTCGTTTGTGTACTGGATGGGTGGCTTACCAGCAACCGAAATGGAAAGAGTTCAAAGTGAGGCAGATATACTTTTGCATATTGAGTCACTTAGACTATCCGAAAGCTTAGAGGTCAGACATTCATTTTCAACTAAATTAGTAGATTATTTTAAAAGTGGAAGAGCGATATTAGCAATTGGAAGAAAAAAATGTGCTTCATGTGCATATCTAGTCAAGAATAAATGCGGATACGTTGCTGAGTCTAAGCGTGATTTAATCAACTATATGAATTATGTTTATAAGAATCCTGAAAAATTGGAGGTTTATGCAAAAAGGGCATTTGTTATTGGAAAAACAAATCATGATATATCAACAATTCAAAGAGAATTAAAAAGTGATTTTGAGAGAATTATAGATTGTAAATAGTTGGACTGTTATGTCTTAATATTTTTTATAATGTTTAAGAACAGCATAATGAATTATGGAGAGTATATGACAGATGCTGTATACAATTTTTGAGAAATAGAATAATTTAGACAATTATATTGAAATAATATAGAGGTCTTAGTTCATAGAGGAATACTTAAAATGCAATTAAGAATAAGCGCTAGTTTAAAAAAAACATATGCAAAAAACATATGTATGATGATACTTATTATTTTTTTATTTGATTCAGTGTTTCATATATCGAGAATGATGTTTGGTGGAACTTATATAGGTCGCATAATACTATTGAGCATCATGCTTTTTCTGACTGTGTCGAAACTGATAGTAAACAAAAAAATTAGACTAAATAGAATAGATATATCTTTATTGGTATTTACATTTTTGTTGCTGTTTGCATATACTAAGTCTGCATTAATTGGGGGCGATATGCAGTACGCATCTACATATATCATTAATGGTTTTATTTACCTATTATTTCTTCCGATAATGTACTACTGCATAGATTCCGTTGGTAAGTGTGAACAACTCATGAAATATGTTGCATTTATTGGAACTATAGTTTCTATAATTGCAATTCTACTTGGTGTGTTTAATAAGATTTTTCCAGCATGGTATTATTCTGTTGCGCAGATATTAAACGATATGGAAATGGTTTCGATTCTTGCACAGACAGATAATACGGTCCGTATAATGCTTTCTGGTATGGTTTTCCAAATTATGGGGCTTTATGTAGGGATTTATTATTATATAAAAAAAAGTCATGGTCTATTTTGGATTATTGTTGCTGCGATTAATTTTTTTGGGGTTATCTTAACATATGCAAGAGGGTTGATTATTGGAACAATAATAGCATTTTTGTTTTGGATATTGTTGACTTTGAAATATAATCGCCTAGATAAAAATAGAGCAAACATAATTATAGGTTTGGCAATTGTTGGAGTAATAATTGTACTTATCTATATTCTTTGTGGCAATTTGGGTAATGTTATTTCTTATTTATTAAATCGATTTCTCGGTACTAGTAATGACGATACGGTGGGAAGCGATATTTTTCGGGATAATATGTCAATTATGATTAATAATAAAATAATGGAAGCCCCTATTATGGGGAGTGGTCTTGGTGCTCATATTAATCTGCGTGACGGAGCGATAGAAATGACATTTCAAGATATTGTTATTAGGACGGGATTTACTGGATTAATTGTTTTTTTGTATCCGTTTTTTTATATGTTCTCTAAAGTATTTAGAAAACATGAACTTAGTCTTTTGCGAGGGATTGTTTTTTGTATGTTGGTTGCAGTAATGTTCGCATCCTATTTTAATCCGTATTTGGTGAATTCGCTTGGGATTTTTTTGTATTGTTTTTGTATAAGGGTTTTTTCTCTCACATCAAATTAGTAGTTAAAATAAGGAGTATTTTGTAATGAAAGTTAGCGTGATTATTAATTGTCATAATGGAGAAGAGTATCTTTATGAAACTCTTGAATCGTTAAGAAATCAGACATTTAAAGATTATGAGTTGGTTTTTTGGGATAATTGTTCAACTGATAAGAGTGCGGAGATTGCGCATTCTTTTGATGGCAGATTAAAATATTATTATGGCGATGAAATGATATCGCTTGGAGAAGCAAGAAACAAGGCAGTTGAACATACAAAAGGCGACTATATTGCTTTTTTGGATTGTGATGATTTGTGGGATATAAGTAAACTTCAGAGACAAGTGGAGGAGCTTGATAGAGATTGTTCCATAGGAATGGTTTTTTCTAATTTTTATAGATTAAATATGTTGTCTGGGAAATTGGATGTGTTTGACAAAAAAGCTAAATACTTGAAGATGTCGTTCGAAGAACTTGTCGGCAATTATAGTTTTTGTCTTAGTTCATTTATGATTAGAAGAAGTGCACTAGAAGGGTTAGATCATATTTTTAATAATGACTTTAAGTATGCAGAGGAATTCGAACTTTTTTCTAGAATTGCATATAATTGGGACACTATATATTTACCAGAACCACTCGTGACATATAGGATTCATAAAAATATGAATACAATTAAACTTAGAAATAGAATTGGTGTTGAATATGGAATGGCGTTAGATAATTTGCGAAAAGAATCGAAGGATTTGGATGATAGATATCCAGAAGTTGTGAAAAGGATTGAGTTTTTTAGAGATTTTTTTAATGTGAAAGATATTGTTTATGATGGTAATAATAAGAAAGTACGTGAATTGATGAAACCATATGTTAGCTACAATTTACGGGCAAAATGTTTTTATGCCATTTCGTTTTTGCCGCCTAGATTATCAATATTTATTACAAAACTCTTTTACAGAGATAGAATTTGAATTGAGAATGATATTTTAACTCGCTAATTATATGAATGAGGAAAGCTTTATGAAAACAGTTATTTTAGCCGGCGGATTTGGCACGAGGATATCTGAGGAGTCAATAATTAAACCTAAACCAATGATAGAAATAGGTGGTATGCCGATTCTTTGGCATATTATGAAAACATATTCCTGCTATGGATTTAATGAATTTATTATATGCGCTGGCTATAAGCAACATGTGATAAAGGAATGGTTTTCGGATTATTTCTTGCATACATCAGATATCACATTTGATTATACGAGTGGAAATAATAAGATGATTATTCATAATAAGCATATTGAACCATGGAAGGTCACTATTGTTGACACCGGACTTAATACCGAGACAGGGGGTCGAGTTAAGCGTGTGAGTGATTATATCGGTGATGAAGAGTTTATGCTAACTTATGGAGATGCTGTGGGGGACATAAATATTAGTGAATTGGTCGATTTTCATCATTCTCATGGGAAGATTGGAACAATGTCCATGTACAATTTTGGTCAGAACAAAGGTGTTGTTGAGGTTGGAAAGGATGGTATTATTCAGGCATTTAGAGAGAAATCAGATATGGACGGCGATCTTATTAATATTGGTTTTATGGTTTTTAAACCACAGATATTTGATTTCATAGAAGGAGATGAAACATCTTTTGAGAATGAACCAATGGAAATGCTCGTTGGATTAAATGAGCTGGTTGGTTATGTACATAAGGGATATTGGCAATGTATGGATACATTACGTGAAAAACAACAAATTGAAAAACTATGGAACAATGGTAAAGCACCATGGAAGTTGTGGGATTAGAGATTATTTGTGATGCTAATAGGAAAAGAAAAAATGAATTTAGATTTTTATGAAAACAAAAAAGTTTTGATTACAGGACATACAGGGTTTAAGGGCTCGTGGATGTCAGTTGTTCTTTTGAACCTTGGAGCAGAAGTTATAGGATATTCGAGTTGTAGTAAAGAAGATAAAAGACTATTTGATTTTTGTGGTATTGAAAATCAGCTTACGCATATAAAAGGTGATGTGAGAGATTTAGGACATTTGCAGGATGTTTTTTTAGATTACCAACCTGAAATAGTTTTTCATTTAGCCGCGCAACCTATTGTGAGGACAAGTTATCAAGAACCTGTTAGCACATATGATACTAATGTTATGGGAACAGTCAATGTTTTGGAATGTGTGCGATTAAATTCCTGTGTAAAATCTTTTCTTAATGTTACAACTGACAAGGTATATGAGAATAAAGAATGGGAGTGGGGATATAGAGAGAACGAACCTCTTGACGGATATGATCCGTATAGTAATTCAAAATCATGCTCTGAGCTTGTGACTCATAGCTATAAAAATTCATTTTTTTCAGATGGAAGAACTGCAATTTCAACTGCACGTGCTGGGAATGTTATTGGTGGAGGGGATTTTGCAAAAGACAGAATAATACCAGATTGTGTTAGAGCAGCGCTAAATAATAAAGATATTGTTGTAAGAAACCCACATTCAACTCGACCTTATCAACATGTTTTAGAACCGGTATGTGCCTATCTTATGATTGCTGCTGAACAGTATAAGGATAGTAATTATTCAGGATACTATAATGTTGGACCAGATGATAGAGACTGTTTTGAAACAGGAAGACTTGTAGATACATTTGTTAGGTGTTGGGGAGAGAGTCTTAAATGGATAAACGAATCTGATGGTGGTCCTCATGAAGCAAATTTTCTGAAATTGGATTGTTCAAAACTAAAAAAAACCTTTGGCTGGCAACCTAAATGGAATTTAGAACAAGCAATACAGAAGGTTGTTGAGTGGACAAAGTGTTGGAATTCGTCAGGCAATGTGAGAGTGTGTATGGATAATCAGATAGAAGAATTCTTGAATACATAATAATACATAGGTTTTTTAATGGAGGAATTTCGTGATGATTAAATCTTCAAGAGGATGTTGTGGTGAAGAAGAATTACTTGAGGTTAAAGAAGCGTTTGAGTATGGTTATTTCGGTCTAGCATATAAGACAAATGAATTTGAACAAGAAATAGCTAAGTACTTCGATACAGATAGATTTGTGATATCTACTAGTACGGGAACAAACGCTCTTCATCTTGCATTAGATACAATAGGTATATCCGAGGGTGATGAGGTTATACTCCCATCTTTTACATTTGTTGCTACGGCCCAAGCAGTAGCAATGTGCGGTGGGAAACCTGTTTTTTGCGAGGTTGACCCAATAAATCTTCTTATTGATATTGATGATGTAAAAAACAGGATTACGGATAGAACAAAAGCTATTATTCCTGTTCATTATGCGGGGCGTCCTTGTGATATGGATGCCTTGATGAAGATTAAACAGGAGACAGGTATACGTATTGTTGAAGATGCGGCACATGCTTTTGGTACAAGCTATAAAGGGAAGATGATTGGTTCATTTGGAGATATTACATGTTTTAGTTTTGATTCTATTAAGGTCATAACTTGTGGTGAAGGTGGTGCGATAGTAACAGATGATGAGACTTTTGACGATCTTGCAAAAAAGAAGAGATTACTTGGAATTGATCGAAAAACAATGCATGTTAAAGATTGGAAAAAACGTTCGTGGAATTATGATGTAACGACGCTTGGATATCGCTATCATATGAGCAATATCAATGCGGCTATTGGACTGGCACAGATTAAGAAAGCTGATAGGTTTATTGAAAGAAGACGTGAACTTTGTCATTTATACGATACCGAGCTAAGGGAAGTGACGGGAGTAGAAATAATGCCCGATGAGTATGACACGATTGCTCCGTTTATGTATGTTATAAGAGTGAAAGACGGGAAACGGAATCCATTGAAGGATTATCTTATGGAGCATGACATTGAGTCTGGAATCAGTTATATTCCATGCCATCACTTCGCACAATTTAAAGGAAGAGAGGAATTGCCTATTACTGATGTCATTTACGAAGAAGTTTTATGTCTTCCAATGCATTATGAGTTGACGAACAAAAATGTTAAAGAAGTTACTGATTGTATTAAAGAGTTTTTAGCTTAGGAATGTAGATATGGTTGCTTTTTAAGGGAGATTATTTAATGTTACAGAAGTTTGAATTTCAGGAACTTGAGCTGGAAGGTGCATATATTATTAAGCCTTTTTGCGCTACGGATGAGCGCGGTTCTTTGATTAAAGATTATAATACTGAGACATATAAAGAGAGTGGAATTGAATACGAATTAAAAGAGACATTTTATACTTATTCTAAGCGTGGAGTTATTCGTGCAATTCATTTTCAACTAGACAAACCTCAACCTAAACTGATGAGATGTATATCGGGAAAGGTTTTTTATGTAATTGTTGACTTGCGGTTGGGTTCTAAAACTTTTGGTCAATATAAATCATTTACACTTAGCGAAGAAAAGCCAATATGTGTTTTGTGTCCATCAGGATTTGGACAAGGATATTTAGTGATTGAAGATGCAATAATGTCATATAAAGCATCAGAAATGTTTTATGAACCAGGCGATTCGGGGATTTTGTATAACGATTCTGATATAGATATTGAGTGGCCATTTGATATGATTGGTGGAAAAGACAATCTCAATGTTAGTGAAAAGGATTTGAATCTTATGACTTTTAAGGAGTATATAGAGATTGAAAGAAGGAAAGTATAATCTTTTAAAAGCACTGTCGTGGTATACGATAGGAAGTATGTTAATTAAGGCTGTAAATTTTTTTACATTAAGACTTTTTACTAGTTTATTAAATACATCGGATTTTGGGATTTTTGGTATTTATCAGTCGTATTTAAATATTTTTGAAATGATTATTCTATTCGGAACTGTTCATACTATAAAAATGGTTAGATATGATGAGACATATGACTATGACAGGTATGTTGGCACAATCATATTTATTCCTATTTTTGGCACAATAATACTTATGGTTATAACAAGTGTTATTTCGTGTTTTTATTCAATAATAGTAGATCTCCCACCTTCAATATGGTATGCAATTTTTCTTTCAGCCTGTTTCTTAGCAGTTTCGAACATTGTTACAGGCAAATTGATTTTGGAAGGCGAGTATAAAAAATACATATGTTATAGTTTAATAAACACATTGCTTAATATTGGTATTTCCTTGGTGTTGTGCTACACGATTTTTAGTAATGAGGATACTTATTGGGCTCGTATTTTGGGTACATTATTTGCTAATCTAATAAGCTGTATATATGTGTGCTTTTTTATAAAAATTCGAAAACCTAATTTACAATATATTAAAAGTGGTTTAATAATGGGTGTGCCGTTGCTAATTCATTCTGTCGCAACGCAAATATTGGTTCAGACTGACAAAATTGCGATAAGTCAGTTGGCATCGTATGCGTCGGTAGGAGTATATACAGCTGCAACTACAATAGTCACAATCCCAATGACGGTTCTTCAGTCATTGGATAATAGTTGGTCACCATGGTATTTTGAAAGCTTATCTCTTTCAAAATATGAAGAAATTAAGAAAAAAAATACATGGATAGTTGTGTTATTCGCATTGGGTATTTCTTTATTCATTATAGGGTGTCCTGAAATTGTGAAACTAATGACACATAAAGATTACTGGGATGCTGTCTACATATTGATACCTTTAACGATAGCGTCATTTGCAGAGTTGATTTATGTTATGCCACTTAACTTAGAATTATATCATAAAAAGAGTGGGACTATCTGGATTTATACATTGATTGTGGTTGTATGTAATATATTACTTGACATTGTATGTATAAAACTATTTGGTTATATTGCAGCCGCATATGTCACATGCTTCTCCCGAATGTTGTTATTTGTACTGCATTATGTTAGAGCGAAGCATATTGATTCGCATGATATATTTAGTTTAAAAGTAACTGGAATTTCGTTTATATGTTTAATCTTAATTAATTGGTTTACCATTAGGTTTTTAGATAATTGGATAATTCGATGGTGTGTAATTATTATTGTGTGTATTGGAGGGGGGATTTTTGGTGTTGTTAAGTATAAAAAAAGAGGTTAGATTAAATGAATCATTTAATAATATGTAATACACCCTATCAGGTGTTTAATACAATCAATATTCTGGCTAATGACATAGAGATAAAACATTTTGATGTTGATATAGTTATTGATGAATCATTTAACTCTTTTAAAGATGCGAGAATAATTGGAAAACGTTTATTGGATTTGGCATTATGTAGAAATGTTTTTTATAGTAAAATAAAAAAACAGTTCAAGCCTAAGTCTAAAATAGATACTATAAGATATTTGAGCCAGAGAGATCACACGAATGAGTATTATTTTTCTGATAAGAGGATTCTGAATACCAATTATGATACAGTTTGGGTTGGAGATACAAATTATTTAGGGTGTTCAATGATACAAAGGAATAATCAGTGTGAGCCTATATGGTATGATGATGGATTATCTTCATATTCAAAATCGCCGAGGGCATATGGAATGAGTGGTTTTAAAAAGAGATTATTTGAAACACTTAAAATAGGGTCATATGGCTATTCGGTGGGTAAGTTGTATCTAAACAATAAAGAAATCGCAGTGATAGACGAATTCGATGTAATAGAATTACCTCTGCTTGATGGTAATAATGAAGCAACAACACTAATACAAAAAATATTTGAATATGACGATTCCTTGAGCGAGATTAAAAACCATAGATTTTGCGCACTTGTAGATGGTCAAATGCTTGAGGGAGTATCTGGATTTAAGGGCATTGATTATGAGGCATTGATAATGTCACTAGGAATATTAGAATCTGATGTTGTTATAAGAAAGCACCCAAGAGATAAAAGAGAATACACAAGATTGGTTGTTGATGAAGGGCACAATATGTGGGAGGTAGAGTGCATAAAGTCTCTCAAAAATGAACATGTTCTTTTGTCATGCTTTTCTACTGCGATGTTAACTCCAAAGTTAATTGCAGGGAAAGAGCCATATTTGATTTTTTTATATAAGATTTTGCTAGAAAAAAAGTGCATATTGTACACTGATAATGAAAAAATGATAAATAAAGTGAGAGAATTATATATCGACAAGACTAAAATATTTGTCCCTGAAAACATGAAAGAACTGCAAAATATCATAAAGTTACTGAAATAGTGAGTTGGATATAAATGATTTTTTGAAATGGAGGTATATATATGAAGATAATAGGAGTAATTCCTGCACGCTATGAATCTAGCAGATTTCCGGGCAAACCACTTGCAGATATATGTGGAAAGCCAATGATTTGGTGGGTATACAATGCTGTGAAAGGTATTGATTTGTTTTCGGATGTTTTTTGTGCTATTGATGATGAAAGAATAAAAGAAATATGTGATTATTGTGGATTGAAGTATGTGATGACAAATAATAATCATTCGAACCACATTTCGAGAATTCAAGAAGTGTCAGATGTTGTTGAGGCTGATTATTATATCTGTGTTAATGGAGATGAGCCCCTTATCACAGAAGAATGTATTTTGCCGGTAGTTCCACAAAACATATCATCAGAACCTTATTTTGGTGGTGCTATGAGAGAACTAATAGATCCAGCGGAGGTTATAGATCCAGCTAATATAAAGCTAGTTATTGCAGATTCTGGAAAATGTATATATATGTCTCGTGTTCCAGTTCCTTATCCCAAAGGCACATTGGATGTCTCATACAAAAAATATGTTGGAGTTGAGTGTTTTAATAAAAGAGCGTTAGATTTTTTTGCTGGCACACCTATGGGGGCTATTGAAAAAGCTGAGGATATAGATCACTTGAGATTCTTGGAAAATGACATAGCATTAAATTTTTCATTAGTGAAATCAGATTCTATATCAGTTGATACACCGAAAGATCTAGATTTTGTAAGAAGAAAAATGGAGGAAAGATTACAGGCTGTTAAATAAGAATTGTTTCAAAATGTTTTAAGGAGTATAGAAAAATATGAACCAAATTAGCGTTCTTGATTCAACACTTAGAGATGGTGGATATATTAATGGATTTGATTTTGGGAAGAGTGTCATTGATGATATAATTGATGGCTTATCCCACGCATCAATAGATATAATTGAATGTGGTTTTTTGAAATCTGAAGTAAAGGATGATAATAAAACTTTATTTTCTTCAATAGAAGCTGTGGGTAAACACATTAGAGAAAAATCATCTAATTCAATGTATGTTGCTATGATTCAGTATGGTGCAATCAGTATTGACGAGATAACAGATTTTGATGGGACATCTGTAGATGGTATAAGACTAACTTTTCATGAACATGAAATCGAACCGGCATTTGTTCTGGGAAAACAACTTATGGATAAGGGGTATAAAGTCTTTATGCAGCCTGTTGGAACAACATCATATGAAGATTCGGCACTAATTAAATTGATTAAGAAAATAAATGCTCTTAAACCCTATGCGTTTTATATGGTGGATACGCTTGGGAAGATGTACAAAAATGATCTTCTTAGAATGTTCTATATTGTTGATCACAATCTTGATCAGAGAATTGCTCTTGGATTTCATTCGCATAACAATCTTCAGATGTCGTTTGCAAATGCACAGGAATTGGCGCAGATCAATACTACTCGAAATCTCATAATAGACTCTTCAATACTCGGAATGGGAAGAGGAGCAGGCAATCTTAATACTGAGCTGTTAGTTCAATATTTAAATACAAATCAAGGTTTGAAATATGATGTTTTTATAATTATGAATCTTATGGATAGATATATTAAGCCTTTAAGTACAAAATATAAATGGGGATATGATGCGGCATACTATCTTGCAGCCGTAACTGATTGTCATCCGAATTATGCATCATATTTACTAAACAAACAGACTTTGCAGATTAGAGATATCGGGACGATTCTCAACGGACTAGATTATAAAAAAAGAAATTTGTTTGATAAAACATATATTCAAGAAGAATATGCAAAGTATATGGATCACGCTGTTGATGATTCGAGTGTTTGTATTGCATTGAAAGAAATGGTGGGAAATCAAAAGATTCTTCTTCTTGCACCTGGGAAATCTATTAGAGAAGATGCTGAGAGAATAAATGAATTGATTTCTAATGGTGATTATTTTACAGTTAGTATAAATTTTGTGCCTAAAGATATTACGGTTAATCTAGCGTTCATCAGTAATATGAAAAGATTTAGAAGTGCTAAAGACTTTCCTATCAACAATGGGATAATAACTGTTGTTACATCAAATATAAAGAATCCAGGGGAAGGTTTTTTAGTGGTAAACTATGCTAGTTATCTCAATGAAGAAAATAGTATTATTGATAATGCAGGTATAATGTGTATAAATCTTCTTAAAAAAATAGGTGCAAAGGATTTTTTGTTGGCTGGATTTGATGGCTTTTCGGATAATATAAGTGAAAATTTTTACGATGAATCCTTATACTTAGATGTTGAAGGAGAACGTCTTGCTAAAATGAATTTGGCAATGGTGGATAAAATATCACAACTCAGAAAGCAAGTGAATATTGGTTTCTTTTCTTCATCGTCGTATGATGTTAAATAGATTATTGAAAACCCAGGATAAAACATGATTTTTTAGTAGAGGAAAAAATGACAAGATATGATTTGGTTATATTTGATTTGGACGGAACTATTTTAGATACTTCTCCAGGTATTTTCGGTAGTGTTAGGTACACAGAACAGACTTTGAATTTAAAACCAATAACAAAGGAAGAATTAAGAGAATTTGTTGGCCCTCCGCCCAAGGATATGTATAAGAAAAAATACAATCTATCTGAAGAAGATGCTATACGGGCTACCATTGCTCATAGAAAATATGGAATGGAGAAAGCTGTTTATGAAGCTGATAAATATGATGGAGTGGAAGAAGTTTTAAAAGAACTGAAATGTAGAAAGATTAAACTTGCCGTGGCTACTCTAAAAAAACAAAAAATAGCGGAAGAGATTCTAAAATATTTTGACTTAAATAAATATTTTGATGTGGTAGTTGGAATGGATGAAAAAGAAACTTATACAAAAACAATAACGATAAGAAAAGCTATTAAACTTACAAAAGCTTCTAATGCACTAATGATAGGAGACAGTAAATATGATTATCAAGGTGCTGTTAATGCAAATACTGATTTTATAGCTGTTACCTATGGATTTGGATTTGAGCCCAAAATGAAATATGATTTTGTTGCTGTAGATAGTATTATTGATATTTTAAAATATATATTTTAGTTGTATATAACGTTTTGAGTACTGAGAAATATTTAGTATAGATAGAAGGAACAGCAATAATGATTTATAGTCTTAAAACAAATGGAACAAAAGGTAGAAATGCCATTGTTGATATTTTTCGCTTTATATTCTGCGTTATTATCATGACAAGCCATTCGGTGGTTTTTGGCATGAAAGGTGACTTTCCTTTTTCCGTAGTTGGAACCTTTGTAGAATTCTTTTATATACTTACAGGTTTTTATACATGTAGACATTTCGAAAACATTGGAGAAATCCAAAGCAATAAATGGATACTGAATGGACTGAAATATACCGTAAAAAAATACTTTTTATTGTTTCCATATTTGTTGATTTCTGTAGGAATTGCATATTTATATGACGGATATAAGACATATGTTGCTGGTGGCGGGATCGAAGCACTAAAATTCTTAGTGAATGGAATTTTTGAAGTGTTTTTATTGAACTACTTATTTGATGATATTAGGCAGGTTGTAGGTCCACTATACTACTTGTCCGCGATGATTATTGTCTTGCCATTGATTTGTATTTTGTGCCAGTGTCATAATTTAACAATTAGGCTATCCATTGCTATTTATATGGTTGTATTTTATTATCATAATACAGAATGGGCAATCACATCACAATATCCACAGGTTTTGTTGCGGGCTTTTTCAGGAATGTGCATGGGGATTATTGCATATAGTATTGTTAATCATATAAACAAGTTGAAAATTAAATGGAATAAAATTATTTTTATAATAGGAATGGTATCTTTAATCATGACAATAGTTTTTTCTTATTATGGATATAATAATCGAAGAAATCATTTGGTTTTAGTCTTTTTGGGAACTGTTATTATACTGTCTAATGTAAATCCATGGATTTGTAGTGGCAATATCATTACAGATTTCTTGGGAAAACTAAGCGGTGTTATATATATATTTCATTTTACAGTTGGTATTATTATTCATGGAACTTTTGAGGTTGGTTTTACTATGGCTCAAAGGTTACTAATGTATTATGGTGTAACCATATCAGCGGCAATAGTATGTTTGCTTGTTGTAGAGAGAAACAAAGGAAGGAGTATCATAAGAAGAAAATGGAAGGAATAATAAGTATTAAAAATGAGACAAAAAGGTTAGATTATATAGATTCAATACGTGGAATATCATGTATTTTAGTGTATATCGTAAAGTTTTGAGCTGACGTTCCGTCTTAACAAGAGAGGTTTGTCTTTTATTAAAATCCCGCAAAATAGGGGATATTGGAGT
>AUXO010102827.1_pt1 | contig 17083 bp, 11 predicted proteins | sample 768731 | NCBI WGS metagenome assembly AUXO01 (sample SAMN02715735, study PRJNA202380) | gut metagenome | biome: sheep rumen | host: Ovis aries | place: New Zealand: Palmerston North
AGGAGGAGAGCAAAATGGGACAGACAGCAGTTGAATTCAAGGATGTCGTAAAGACATACGGCAAGGGCGATGGTATGCAGGTCGCAGTCGATCATGTCAGCTTTACGATAGAGCAGGGCGAGTTTGTGGTGATACTCGGCCGCTCGGGTGCAGGAAAATCGACGGTGCTGAATATGCTCGGCGGAATGGATCAGCCGACAGAAGGCAAGGTCATCGTTGACGGACAGGAGATATCGGGCTTCAGCGACAAGCAGCTTTCAAGCTACCGTGCCGATACGATAGGCTTTATCTTTCAGTTTTACAACCTTATCGCAGGACTTACTGCGTATGAGAATGTTGCACTCGTAAAGGATATCAAAAAGAATGCACTCGATGCAGGCGAGATGCTTGACAAGGTCGGATTGTCAGACCAGAAAAACAAGTTCCCGTCACAGATGTCGGGCGGTCAGCAGCAGAGAGTTTCGATAGCCAGAGCACTCGCAAAGGATCCTAAGATAATTCTCGGTGATGAGCCGACGGGCGCACTCGATTCGGAAACAGGTCTTATCGTGCTTGAGATGCTGCAAAAACTCTCAACTCAGGACGGTCACACGGTCATACTTGTTACACACAACGCCGATATTGCAAAGTGTGCAAACAGAGTGATACATATGCGAAACGGCAAGATAAAGTCGATAAAAACTAACGACTCCCCGATGTCCGTCAAGGACATAGAGTGGTAAGCACGGGGAGGTCTTGTTATGTTAAAGCGAAAGATGCTTCGTGACATCAAGGGCAACTTTGCACAGTTCTTTTCTATCTTTGTGCTGTCGCTCGTTGCCATGTGGTGTTACACAGGCTTTCAGTCCAATGTCATCGGTGGAACGAAAGCGAGAAAGGATTTCGATTCAAGCACTAACTTTTCTGACGGTTGGATATACGGTGCCGATATGACGCAGCAGCAAGCTGATAATGTCAGAAAGCTTGATAAGGTAAACGATGTTCAGCTGCGATCACAGACACTCGGCAAGGCTGACGAGGATCATAATTCTGCGGAGATATACTGCTATTTCCAAAGCGACAGCGTCGTTACCAGACCGTACACGATGAAAGGCGAGGACTATGACCCGAGTGACGAAAGCGGCGTGTGGCTGTTTTACCGCTTTGCAGATAAATGGGGATTGAAAGTCGGAGACAAATTCAGCGTTCATGTTTCGGGACAGGATATCGAAAAAGAGATAAAAGGACTCGTCATAACTCCCGAATACGAGTTTGCCTGTGCCTCGACCGATGCGGACACCGATTTTCACAATATCGGCTTTGCGTATTTTTCACTCGGCGTGTTGCCGCAGGACAAGCAAAGTTTCAACCAGATAGTTTTCACCTGCGAGGGCGACCCGCTCAAGCTGGAAAGTCAGATATCCGATGCGCTTGACGGCAACTATGCTTTTATCGGCGACAGAAAGAGCATCGACGGATATAACCGTCTCACCGATGAGCTTGACCAGCATGACAGCTTTTCGTATATCTTCTCGGGCGTGTTCGTTGCAATAGCACTGCTTGTCATCACAACGACGATGAAAAGAATGGTCGCTTGCCAGAGGACACAGATAGGCACGCTGAACGCACTTGGTATGAAAAATCGCAAGATCATGACCCACTATCTCAGCTTCAGCATAGTTTCGTCGGCTGCGGGATGTGTGATCGGGATATTGCTGGGTATATTCACACTGGGCAAGTTTATGGTGGATATGTTCGGCGGGGAGTTTTACTCGGTGCCAAACTGGAACGCAGGATACGATCACAAGAGTATTCTGCTTGCTGTTATAATAGTGCTTGTGTGCACTGTTACCGCATATTTCAGCTGCCGCAGGATATTGAAGATACACCCGTCGGAGGCTTTGCGTCCTGCATCTACCAAGACAGCAAAGAGCTGCATTTTTGAAAAGCTGCCATTGTGGAACAAGCTCAGCTTCAACGCACGGTACAATCTGCGTGACATTTCACGTTCAAAAATGCGTGCGGTAATGGGTGTTTTCGGAACGATGATGGGTATGATGGTCGTGTCTATCGGACTCGGTGCATATGACACACTGGGCTATGTAAGAAGCTGGTATTTTGACGATATACAGAATTATACCACCCAGGTCTTACTCAAAGACAGCTGCACCCTTGAACAGGCGCAGCAGCTTCAGATAGAGTTCGGCGGCGAGCTTATTGCAATGGACATGATATCTATCGCAGCAGACTCTCACCCCGTTTCGGATGATATAATCAGCTGCAAGCTTGCAGTTACCGAGGGCAAGCAGCTTTTCAGAGTTTCAGACAGACAGCTCAACATCGGCTCCCTTGAAAAGGGCAAGGTCGCACTGACAATGAAGCAGGCTGACAAGCTAAAACTTAAGGTTGGAGACAAGGTGTACTGGAAGGCCGTTACCGGCGATAAGTGGATCGAAAGCGAGATAGGACTGATCTCACGTCACCCCTCGATAACAGGCATATCCATGCTGCGTGAGGATTACGAGAAAGAGGGCTTTGAGTTCAAGCCTTCAATGCTTGTTTCAAAGGACGACTGCACAGGCGCAAAGGGCAGGGATTACATCACAGCAGTCCATAGCATGAGCGATCTGAAAAAAGCCTTTGACAAGAGCATGGAGATAATGGATCTGCTTGTATACTTCATGATCTTCTTCTCGCTGCTGCTGATAATCGTGGTGCTTTACAACTCGGGAAATCTGTCATTCAACGAGAGGGAAAAGGAATTTGCCACCCTGAAGGTGCTTGGTTTCCAGAGTCAAAGGATAAGAAGGCTTATCAGCACGCAGAACCTTTGGCTGTCGGTCCTTGGTGTAATTCTCGGAACACCTCTGGGCAGCGTTGCCCTGCAGGCGATGATGGACTCAAACGGTGACGCTATCGACTGGCCGTGTAAGATACACTGGTACACATATCTGCTTGCAGCGGCGTTCGTAATGGGCGTGTCGGTGCTTGTGGGATTTATGTTCTCCAAGCGGATCAAGCGTATCGACATGGTAGGAGTGCTCAAAGGTATGGAGTAAGGGGCAGCCCAAAGCGATGCGGCATAGGCTTAGGGATATGCTTTGGATATTTTCCTTGCTGTGACTTTTATGACGGGCAAAAACATACATTAAGCTATTATCTTCATCTTTCCTTTTGAAATGCCCGCAGGCGATATTCTATTGATCGCTTGCGGGCGTATATTTGCTCAACTCAAAAACATAACGGAGCATTTCAGAACAAAATGGAGTAGAAACCAATAGCACTTTGTGCTACAATATCAACCGGAGCCTGAAAAACGGCTCGGTATTTTTGACAATAGGTTAGTAATAACTAACCAAACGGAGGTATTTTATCATGAAAGGAAAAGACCTTATAAACATCGGTATTTTTTCGGCAATTTACTTTGTCATCGTGTTCATCGTTGCAATGTTGGGATTTGTCCCGATAATGCTGCCGATGCTTGCGGTGCTGGTGCCGATAATCGGAGGAGTGCCGTTTATGCTGTTTCTCACCCGTGTCAATAAGTTCGGTATGATATGGATCATGAGCGTCATAATGGGACTGCTCATGCTTCTGACGGGAATGAGCTGGCCGCCTCTTGCGGTGTCAGCTGTCACGGGACTTATCGCAGAGCTTGTGTTCAGAGCCGGCAAATACCGCAGCGCCGCAATGGCGGTTCTGACCAACGCAGTGTTCAGTCTGTGGGTCGCAGCCAACTATCTGCCGCTGTTTTTTGCAGCTGATAAATACTGGGAGGCACGCAAGGACTACGGACAGGATTACATCGACAGCGTCAACAAGCTTATGCCCAAATGGATGTGCCCGACGCTTTTTGCGGCAGCTTTTGTCTGCGGAATAATCGGCGGACTGCTTGGCAGAAAGCTTATGAAGAAGCACTTTGAAAAGGCCGGTATAGCATGAGCGGTGACCTGTTTGAAAAGCTGGACAGCGCAGGCTTCGGCGCAAATGTGTGCGAGGTAGCCTCTCAGGGGGACTGTCGTGTGCTTCGGCTGGAGGATAAAACAGGCGAGGGATTTATGACGATGTACCGTGTCTTTGACGGGGTGTATCTGATGTATAACGATTTTCACCTGCAAAGCTGCATTTCCCAGTATCAGAACGCAGAAACGGTGCTTTGCATAGACCATTGCCGTGAGGGACGCATAGAGCATGAAAACGCCCTGCATGAGCATTACTACATGGAAGCGGGGAATATCCGCATCGACAAGCGTGTCCACCACGAGGGAAAGGTCGTGCTGCCGCTGTCGCATTATCACGGCATGACGATAGGCTTTGTCAGCGGTGCTGCAGAGCAGTCGCTGAAAAGGGAACTGCCTTTTCTTAGCTGTGACCTGAAAGCGCTGGGTGAGAAGTTCTGCCCCCGTGGCAAGGAACTGCTTATCCGTGAAAACGAGCAGCTGGGCTGGGTATTTGCTCAGCTTTACCACCCGCCGCAAAGCGTAAAGACGGATTATTTCAGGGTGAAGATCGCAGAGCTGCTGCTTTTGCTCTCGTCGCTTGATGTGAACACGCAGGCTCATCAGCAGCAGTATTTTCCCACCTGTCAGACCGAAAAGATAAAGCAGATACATTCGCTTATCACCACCTCTCTTGACCGGACCTTTACCATTGAACAGCTGTCAGAGAGGTTTGATATGCCCTGTGGGACGCTTCGCAAGGTTTTCAAAGCGGTGTACGGTGCACCGATATATAAGTATATTAAAGGCTACAAAATGAAAGCCGCCGCCTCGATGCTTATTTCCGACAGCGAAATAAACATATCCGGCATCGCACAGCGGCTCGGCTACGATAACGCATCAAAGTTTTCTGCGGCATTCCGTGACGTGATGGGCGAAACACCGCAGAATTACAGAAAGCGACAGGAGGAGATATAATGGGAAAGGATAAAAACGGCTCCTTCGGCTGGCTGCTGAGTCAGTCCGGGGAGCGGAAGGGTAAGTTCACCGCAAGCGTGATACTTGCCGCACTGAGTATGCTTTGCGGGATAGTTCCGTACTATTTCGTGGCAAAGATAGTAAAAATGCTGCTTGAGGGCAGCACCGACAAGGGCTTGTATATCACCTACGCAGCTGTGATACTTGCCCTTTGGCTGGGACACTCGCTGTTTCATTCCATTTCAACGGGCTGTTCCCACCTTGCGACCTTCCACACCCTTGCGGTGATACGCAAAAAGGCGCTTGACAAGCTGTCGAAAATGCCCCTTGGGGATGTTATAAGTCAGCCCTCGGGCACGCTGAAAAGCACCCTGGTCGAGCGTATCGACAGCATTGAGACCACGCTTGCACATATCCTGCCCGAGTTCACAACAGGCATCGGAGCACCGATAATCATTCTTATCTATACCTTCACAGTCAGCTGGAAGCTGGGACTTGCAGCACTTATCACCGTGCCGATAGGAATAGTCTGCTATGCGCTTATGATGTTTGGATACGAAAAAAGCTACAACCGAACCGTTAAGGCGACAAAAGAGCTTAACGCAGTAACTGCCGAGTATATCGGCGGCATCGAGGTCATAAAGGTGTTCGGCAAGGCACAGTCAAGCTACGACAAGTTTGCCGCAGCCGCAAAGGAAAGCGCCGCAAGCTTTGTTGACTGGATGCGTTCATGTAATGTGTATATGACCTTTGCAATGTGCATTATGCCTGCAACGATGATAGCTGTCCTGCCCATCGGCGGTATCATGGCAATGCACGGCACTATCTCCACAGCCGATTTTATCACCGTTATTATTCTCACTGTGGGTCTTATCGAGCCGCTTCTGAGGGTAATGGCGTACTCTGATGACATAGCACAGATGGATACCATAGTCAGCGAGGTGCGCTCGATAATCGACGCTCCCGAAATGATCCGCCCGGAAAAGCTTACCGAAAAGATAAGCGGCGGTGACATTGTGCTTGACGATGTGCATTTCGGATATGAGGACAAAGAGATTCTCCATGGCGTTTCACTTACAATAAAGCAAGGGGAGTTTGCTGCACTTGTGGGACCTTCGGGCAGCGGAAAGACTACCATAGCAAGGCTTATCGCAAGCCTATGGGACACTGATTCGGGAAGCATCTCCTACGGCGGTGTGAACATCAAGAATATTCCCCTTGACGATTATAACGACAAGATCGCATTTGTCTCCCAGGATAACTTCCTGTTTGACATGACCGTCAGGGAGAACATTCGCCTTGGCAGGCAAAGTGCATCCGATGACGAGGTTGAGCAGGCTGCAAAACTTTGCGGCTGCCACGATTTTATAATGTCCCTTGAAAACGGCTACGATACCGTAGTCGGCACAGGGGGCGGTCACCTCTCGGGAGGCGAGCGTCAGCGTATATCTATCGCAAGGGCGATGCTCAAAAACGCAGACGTTATAATCCTTGACGAAGCCACGGCTTATACCGACCCGGAAAACGAGGCGCTTATCCAGCGCAGCGTAGCAAAGCTTGTCAAGGGCAAGACACTTATCGTTATCGCTCACAGACTTTCCACCGTTATGAATGCCGACTGCATTTATGTTGTGAACGGTGGCGTGACAGAGGAGTCCGGCACTCACAAAGAGCTGCTTGAAAAGGGCGGTCTTTACAGCAGGATGTGGGCGGCACATATCTCGGCAAAGGACGGTGACAGCGATGTTTAAGATACTCAGAAACTTCTTTGATTTCTGCGACCCAAAGGACAGAAAACGCTTTTACGTGTCTATCGTTTTAAGCCTGTTTCAGGCGATGTTCGAGGCGCTGAAAATACCTGCTATCGCTGTAATGCTGAGGGCGCTTCTGGACGGAAATGTTACATCAAAGACCTGCCTTGCCTGCCTTGGCATAATGCTTGTCAGCATAATCGGCGCAGGCTCGTTCAAGGCAAAAGCAACTATGCTTCAGACCGAGGGCGGCTACAACACCTGTGCTCAGAAGCGAATGAAGCTTGCCGAGCACCTTCGTTATCTGCCAATGGGTTATTATAACGAAAACAGCCTGGGACGGATAATGTCGGTGACCACCAATACCATGCAAAACCTTGAAAACGTGGCAACAAGAGTTGTAATGATAGTTTGCTCGGGACTTCTTTCCACAGCTGTCATCACGCTTATGATACTCTTTTTTGATTGGCGCATAGGACTTATCCTGCTTGCAGGGCTTGTTGTATTTTTCATCATCAACACAAGTCTTATGAAAGCAAGTGCAGGTATGGCAAAGCAAAAGCAGGTAAAGGATTCCGCACTTGTGGCAAAGGTCATCGAGTACATTCAGGGCATCTCCGAGGTCAGAGCTTTCAGACTCACAGGTCAGCGCAGCGGCGAGCTGAATAAAGCTATCGACGAAAACGAGCACGCCAACTCCGCAATGGAACTTAAACTCATACCCTTTATGTCCTTGCAAAGCTTCTGGCTCAAAGCCCTTGGCACAGGTATCCTGCTTGCATCGGTACTGCTCCACCTTGGGGGAAGCATGGACCTTTTCACCTGCATTATCATGATAATCAGCTCCTATCTTATCTATGCACAGCTTGACAACGCAGGCACATATTCCGCACTTCTTCGCTCGGTGGATGTGTGCGTGACCCAGGCAAACGAGATACTTGCAACACCGCAAATGGACATCAGCGGCGAGAATATCACTCCCGAAAGCTACGACATCACTGCCGAAAATATCAGTTTTGCATACGAGCAAAAGAGCATCATAAACGGCGTTTCACTCAATATCCCCCAGCGCACCACCACAGCCATAGTCGGACCTTCCGGCGGTGGAAAGACCACGCTCACATCGCTGCTCTCACGTTTCTGGGATGTTGACAGCGGCAGGGTGATGCTTGGCGGTACAGATGTGCGAAAGTACAGCATGGATTCGCTGATGAAGAATTTTAGCTTTGTTTTCCAGCGTGTTTATCTTTTTGAAGATACCATAGCAAACAATATCCGTTTCGGTCAGCCCGAAGCGCCTATGGAAAAGGTCATCGAGGCTGCGAAAAAGGCTTGCTGCCATGATTTTATTATGCAGCTTCCCGACGGCTACGATACTGTCATCGGTGAGGGCGGCGCATCTCTCTCAGGCGGCGAAAAGCAGCGTATCTCCATTGCCCGTGCGATAATGAAGGACGCACCCATAATCGTGCTTGACGAGGCGACGGCAAACGTTGACCCGGAAAACGAGGCGGAGCTTATAAACGCCATCGAGGCGCTCACCAAAGAAAAAACTATCATCATGATAGCTCACAGACTTAAAACCGTTCGCAAAGCGGACAATATCATTGTGGTCGACTCCGGAAGTATCGTACAGCAGGGTACCCACGACAGGCTTATGGCGCAGGAGGGTATCTACCGCACATTTGTGGACAGCAGGCGTGAAGCTGCGTCATGGAGACTTTAAAATGACAGGACTGTTTTCAGCAGACACAGACAACCGTGGGCTTGTTCTGGACCCAAGGACCAAGCTTGCGGTCATGCTGTCTCTTGTGGTATTCACACTTGGCGGCACAGGCAGCCATATACAGATGGTCAGATACGCTGCGGTATGTCTCAGCGTTGTGCCCTTTGCCCTGTACGCCACAGCAAAAAGGTATACAAAGGCTTTGGTGCTGCTGTGCCTGTTTGCCCTTGTCAAGTCGGCGGAAACATGGCTGGTGCCCCGGCTTTCGGGTGTGCCTCTGAGCATCACAAGCGTGCTTTGTATGCTGTTTGTGCGGCTTATGCCGTCGCTTGCAATGGGCTCGTATATGCTGTCATCGACCACAGTCAGCGAGTTTCTTGCCGCAATGCACCGTATGCATCTGCCCCAGCAGATAACCATTCCGCTTTCGGTGATGTTCCGTTTTTTCCCCACGGTGACAGAGGAATTCAAGTCGATAAACACAGCTATGAAAATGCGTGATATCCGCCTTGGCGGAAAAAATGCAGCAGGGCTTATAGAGTACCGGCTTGTGCCGCTGATGGTTTGCAGCGTCAACATCGGCAGCGAGCTTTCCGCCGCCGCACTCACAAGAGGACTGGGTACGAAAGTGAAACGCACCAACATTTGCAAGATAGGTTTTCGTCTGCCCGACGCAGTTGTTCTTGTGGGCATAGCGGCGCTGTTTGTGCTGTGGATACTTGGAATGAACGGGGTGGTGAAATGACGGATAATGCTGCACAGCTCAAAGGGGTTTCTTTCCGATATGCAAATGCACAGGAGGGTGCTCTCAGCGGTCTTGATCTTGAGATAAGACAGGGGGAGTGCCTGCTTTTGTGCGGCGGTTCAGGCTGCGGAAAGACCACGGTCACAAGGCTCCTAAACGGACTTATCCCTCACTATTTTGAGGGCGATATGCAGGGCGATGTCACTGTGCTTGGCAAGGATATACGGCAAACGGCCATAGAGGAGCTTGCCGGCAGCGTAGGCAGCGTTTTTCAGAATCCACGAAGCCAGTTTTTCTGCGTTGATACCACCTCTGAAATAGCCTTTGGCTGCGAAAATCTCGGACTGCCCGGAGAGGAGATCCTCGGACGGATCCGCAGGTGTGCAAAGGAAATGAATATACAAAAGCTGCTTGGCAGAAGCATCTTCAATCTTTCCGGCGGCGAAAAGCAAAAGATAGCCTGTGCAAGCGTTGCAGCGATGCTTCCACGGCTTATCGTACTTGACGAGCCCACCTCAAACCTAGACCTGGATTCCATCGGCGAGCTTAAAAAGATACTGCTTATGTGGAAAAAGCAGGGCAAGACTATCGTCATTGCCGAACACCGTCTCGGCTGGCTTGAGGGCGTATGCGACAGGGTACTGTTTATGCAGCAGGGAAGCGTTAAAGAGGAGTTTTCCGCAAGGGAGTTTTTTGCCCTCACGACACCCGAACTCAACTCACGTGGACTGCGTGCTGTTCATATCCAAGCCAACTACCTTGAAACAAAGACCGGCTTGACCGCTCTTACCGATTTTGAAAAGCAAAGCACTATCCGCCTTGAAAATTACAACTACAGCTATGCGGGTCAGGACGCTATACATATAGACACCCTTGAGATCCCACAAGGAAGCGTTACCGCAGTTGTAGGACATAACGGTGCAGGCAAATCCACATTCATCAAGTGCCTTTGCGGTCTTCAAAAAGGCTTTAAGGGCAGTGCCATTATCGGCGGAGAACGCTTTAAACCAAAGCAAATGCTATCCCTTTCGTATATGGTGATGCAGGATGTGAACCACCAGCTTTTCACCGATACCGTGCTTGACGAGGTGATGCTATCGGCAGGTGACGACAGCAGGGAAAATGCAAACGAGCTGCTGGAAAGACTTGATATTGCACAGTTCAGCAAACGTCACCCTATGTCGCTCTCCGGCGGACAAAAACAAAGGACTGCCATCGCCTCGGCACTTGCCGCTGATAAAAAACTGCTTGTGTTTGACGAGCCTACCAGCGGACTTGACTTTGCGGGAATGGAAAGCACCGCAAAGCTGATCCGCTCACTTGGCAGCGATGTAACTGTACTTATCGTCACCCATGATATGGAGCTTATCCGGCTCTGCTGTACCCACGTCCTGCATATAGAAAATGGCAGTGTATAGAACCTCCGATTTTTTCGGAGGTTCTTTTTTTGAAATTTTCTCTCCCCCCTTAAACGACATCGAAGAGCATTAGTTATAATTCTGATTTAATAAAAGTAAAAAGAGATAAAATTTTTTTGCTTACCCCCCCTTGACAAATCTGAAAAAATGTAGTAACATAACATTGTTACGTAACACTGTTATGCGGAGGTTGAAAAATGTCTGTTGATAACAAAAGCCGTGAAAGGCTGATAGAATGTGCAAAAAAGGAATTTCTCGAAAAGGGATTTGCGAAGGCATCGCTTCGTAATATCTGCTCCCGGGCAGGGTTGACCACAGGGGCAGTTTACTTTCTTTTCAAGGACAAAAACGGGCTGTTTGAGGCGGTGGTATCGGGGCCGCTGGGAGAGCTTATGCAGCTTATGCAGTCTCACATTGCCGAGGAAGAGCATTCAAATATCGCTGCATATTCCCATGTTTCTGGCGACCACGACAGCTTTGCCGATGAGATCGTAAAGCTGCTTTACAGCCACTACGACGAGATGATGATACTGCTTGAAAAGTCGCAGGGCTCACAGTTTGAGGATCTGCCGGACAGGGTGATAGCAATGCTTGACGCAGGGTATGAAAAGCCTGCACAGCAGTATGCCGATGCGGTGCCGGGAAAGCGTGTGAACAGGTATATGCTGCATTGGTTCAGCCATATACAGGTAGATGCGTTTATACATCTTCTCACCCACGAAAAGGACGAGCAGAGGGCGCTTGAAAAAATAAAACCCGTGCTTGATATGCTTGTCAAATCATGGGTAGAGTTTATACTTGAGGACGATGATCAAGAGCAGTGAGAGCTGCTCTTTAAAATGGCAAAGAGTTAGTCTAAACTAACAAACGGGAGGTAACGTTATGTATCTTGAAGTAAAAAATCTGAAAAAGAGCTACGGCAAGGATCAAAGCTATATCCAGGTCTTAAAGGGTGTCAATACGTCTGTTAAAAAGGGACAGATGTGTGTAATACAGGGCACGAGCGGTTCGGGCAAATCCACGCTGCTCAACTGCATCGGCGGACTGGACGAAATGGACAGCGGTTCTGTAACGGTGGACGGACAGGAGATATTCGGGCTTAAAAGTGCCCAGCTCTCCGACTATCGCCGTGACAATCTCGGCTTTATTTTCCAGTTCTACAATCTTGTTCCCAACCTTACCGTCAAGGAGAATATCAAGGTCTGCGAGTATCTCACAGATACACCGCTTGGTATGGACGAGCTGCTGGAAACCCTTGGTCTTACCGAGCATCAGAACAAGTTTCCCTCGCAGCTTTCAGGCGGACAGCAGCAAAGGTGCGCCATAGCAAGAGCACTTATCAAAAACCCCAAGCTGCTACTTTGTGACGAGCCGACAGGCGCACTTGACTCAAAGACCTCACGTGATATTCTTGTGCTGCTTGAAAAGGTAAACGAAAAGTATGGCACAACTATGCTTATCGTTACACACAACAATTCCATAAAAAATATGGTGCACAAGGTCATCTTCCTCAAGGACGGACTTGTAACAAAGGACTACGAGAACCAGGTGCGTGTTCCCGCAGCTGAGCTGGAGGACTTGTAAATGAACAGAGTGCTGAGAAAAAGGCTCCTGCGTGAGCTTAAAAGTAATTTTGGAAGGTATCTTGCACTTGTGCTGCTGGTAATAATGGGAGTTTTCCTTGTTGTGAGCATGGTGGGCTCGGCTGATTCAATAATCAGCGGCACCGACCACAAGGCAAAGGAAAGCAATGTTCAGGACGGACAATTCAGCGTGTTTGTGCCGCTGAGCGATACCGAGCTTGAAAAGCTTTCAGAGGGCGGAACCGTCATTGAGCAGGAGTTCTATATAGATATGCCCACCGAGGACGGAAAGGTGCTTCGTCTTTTCAAAGACAGAGAAAAGACCGACCTTGTAAACATCTCAGAGGGCAGAAATGTAAAAAACAAAGGGGAAGCCGTCCTGGAAAGACGCTTTGCGGAGGTGAACGGATACGGGCTTGAAGACACCATTACCGCAGGGGGAGTTAAGCTGGAGATAGTGGGGCTTGGTACAGTCCCCGATTACGATGCGCCGCTGAGAAATCTCTCCGATACAGGTGTCCAGTCGGAGGTGTTCGGCCTGCTTTTCGTAACAGACGGGGAATACGAGAATATCCGTGACAACACATCCCAGAAGGCACAGGAGTATACCTATTCCTATCGTCTTGGCAAGGACATCACCCATGACCGGCTCAAGCAGAAGATCAAGGACCTTGATTTTGATTACACCAAGGTGGAGGATAAGTTTTTCAAGGAATCCATTAGCGAATTTCTTGACGCAAAAAGCGAGATCGAAAAAGGCGTGTCGGATATCCACACAGGCTCAAAGCAGCTTTCAGACGGGCTTGAAAAGCTTGATAAAAACAGCGCTGAGCTTAACTCGGCAGTACAAAAGCTGCTTGATTCCTATCTTGTTCAGGCAAACAGGGCGGCTGCTGCATTGGGTATAGATCAAACTCTTACCGAGCAAAACTATTCCCGGACACTTGATGCTCTCTCAAAGAGCGATACCACAGGTCAGGCAGGGTCGCTCAAAGCAAATCTTGACAGCATAGTAAAATTCAAAAACGTCATCAAGGAGTATACCGATGCTGTGGGCAAAGCTGCAAGCGGCTCAGGGGAACTTTACGGCGGTGTTGACCGGATGAAGGAGTTTACGCAGGAGCTGGTGAAAAAAGAGTTTGTGCTGGACATTGACAATCTCACAAGCTTTTTAAAAGCCTCCGACAACGGAAGGATTGCCGCCGCAGCAGGCGATGTTATAATGAATAAAGTCGGCGGACTTATCGCAGGGGTTATCGTGCTTATACTTTTTGCCTATGTCATTTCCGTGTTTGTCGTTCACCAGATAGAGCAGGAGTCAAGCATTATCGGTGCGCTGTACTCGTTGGGAGTAAAGAAAAAAGACCTGCTGCGCCATTATATCGCAATGCCCACATTGGTCGCCTTTGTGGGGGGACTTTGCGGGACCCTGCTGGGCTTGGCACCCTTTGGTATCCAAATGCAGATGAGCAAAAGCTATTCGTATTTCTCCCTGCCCGATGTGGATACCATGTTCCCGCCGTACCTTATCGTCTACAGGCTGATAATGCCGCCTCTTATGAGTGCGATAGTCAATACGCTGGTCATAAACAAGCGTCTGTCGCAGACCGCACTTTCGCTTATCCGCAGCGAGCACAAGACTGCAAAATACAGACAGTTCAACATAAGATCCAAGAGCTTTGAGAGAGTATTCCGCATAAGACAGATGATGCGGGAACTCCGCTCGTCTATCACCGTTGTGCTTGGAATGGTGATATCAATGCTGGTGGTGACCCTTGGTCTGAACACCTATTCGCTGTGTACCGATGTGCGTGACAGAAACGTTGCCGACACAAAGTATGAGTATATGTATCTTTACAAGTACCCCGAAAAGCAGGTCCCCGAAGGGGGCGAGGCAGCTTATGTAGAGGGACTTGATATGCAGCTTATGGGCTACACCCTCGAGGTGAGCGTCATAGGTATTGACGGTGAAAGCAGGTACTTTGACGCTGTCCCCGAAAAGGGCAAAAACAAAGCCGTCATCAATAGCTCTCTTGCCGAGCGTCTTGGCTATAAAAAAGGGGACAAGGTGACCTTTTCGGAACCTGCCTCGGATATGGATTATACGTTTACCGTAACAGGAACAGCAGAGTATTCACCCGGGTTTACCCTCTTTATGGACAGAGAAAGTATGTGTGAGCTTTTCGGAAAACAGCCGGACTATTATAACGCCGTGTATGCAGACCGTGAGCTCGATATTGACCAGGGCAGGCTTTACAGCGTTACCACAAAGGACGAGGTCAGAAAGAGTGCAGGGGTGTTCATCGACCAGATGACATCGTTTATCGCAATGCTGTTGATAGCAGGCTCGGTGATATTCTGCGTGGTCATGTATCTTATGATGAGCGTGATGATCGACCGTTCAAGCTTTGGTATCTCACTTATCAAGATATTCGGCTACCGTCCCAAGGAGATCCGCAGCCTGTACCTCAACGGCAATCTGATCGTTGTAGCTGTGGGCGGACTGCTTGCGATCCCGGCAGCAAAATTCATCATTGATCTTATCTATCCGATGTTTATCGCAAACGTCGCCTGCTGTATGGATATTTCGTATAAGTGGTATGCCTATATTATCATCTATTGCGTGATGATGCTGGTCTATCTGCTGATAAACAAGCTGCTTGTTAGGAAAATATCAAAAATAACACCTGCTGAGGTGCTCAAAAACAGAGAATAGATCAAGGCGGAGAGCTTGTCGGAAGCTCTCCGTTTTTTGCAGGACATTCCTATTGACAATGCACGGAAATAGTGCTAAAATGATGTTAGCAGCAAGGCGCTGCGATTTTTAAGGGCAAGAGTTAGCCACGGCTAACTAATTGCATTCAAACGGCGCAAAAACGTATTTTGCCCGAACAATAAATTTATTCCCGGAAAGGATGGTCACTATGAGTTTTGTGAAAAATGCTGCAGTATTTGTGGGAGGCGTGGTCTTTGGATCTCTGGGCTTCAAGCTCCTTGGGAGCAAGGAGGCAAGAAAGGTCTATGTTCACACCGCAGCAGCAGCTATCCGTGCAAAGGATAGCGTTATGACCGATGTTACAAAGGTCCGTGAGGGCTGCGGCGACATAGTTGCTGATGCAAAGCAGCTCAATGAGCAAAAGCGTGCCGCACAAGAGGCAAAGTGCGAGGTCATTGAGGACGAAAGCGAAGCTGAAAAGTAATGAGATGCAGCGTTTTACATGAGAGCAAGGGACGTATAAGGGTCCATATTATGCGCCCTTATATGACCATGCGGCAGGCGGATATCCTTGAATACTATCTGCGTGCAAAGCCGTTTGTAAAGTCGGTAAAGATCTACGACAGGACCGGTGATGCGGTGATCTGTTACAGCGGAAAAAGGCAGGCTGTGACAGGTGCACTTGCAAGGTTTTCCTATGAGGATGAAAATGCCATAGCGCTTGTTCCCGAGCATACAGGCAGGGAGCTTGACAGGGAGTTTGAGAACAAACTGATAAATGCCATAGCCCTGCGTTATGCAAGGAGTTTGCTGCTGCCGGCACCGATAAGGTTTGCACTTAGTATCTTTCACGCACTTAAATACATTAAGCAGGCGCTTCGTTCACTTTCAAAGGGAAGGCTGGAAGTCAGCGTGCTTGATGCAACTGCAATAACCGTATCGCTTTTGCGGCGTGAACAGAAAACAGCCGCATCGGTGATGTTCATGCTCAGTGTCGGCGAGATGCTTGAGGAGTGGACACACAGAAAGTCTGTGGACGAACTTGCAAGCGTGATGTCACTGGGAGTTGACAAGGTGTGGCTGCACAGCGAAAACGGTGACGTTCTCCTGCCTGTGAGCGAGGTAAAAAAAGGCAATGAGCTGGTAGTACGCACGGGCAGTATGATACCACTTGACAGTATCGTTGTGTCGGGTGAGGCAGCGATAAATCAGTCATCGCTGACGGGCGAAAGCCTGCCGGTCCACAAAACAAAAGGCAGTTATGTCTACGCAGGTACGGTCGTTGAGGACGGCAGCCTTGTTATAAAGGTCGATAAGATCTCGGGCAGCGGAAAGTACGACAGGATCGTTAAGATGATCGAGGAGTCCGAAAAGCTGAAATCGGCTGCCGAAAGCAAAGCCTCGACCCTTGCGGACAGGCTTGTGCCTTACTGTCTTGGGGCAACATTGCTGACATATCTTCTCACACGAAATGCAATGAAGGCAATGTCCATACTGATGGTAGATTTTTCGTGTGCGCTGAAACTGGCAATGCCCATATCGGTAATAAGCGCAATGCGTGAGTGTACCGCAAAGGGCATTACGGTCAAGGGCGGAAAGTTCCTTGAAGCTGTGGCGCAGGCGGATACCATAGTTTTTGACAAAACAGGCACTCTGACACATTCCTCGCCAAGAGTCGCACGGGTAGTCACCTTTGGCGGAAACGACGAAAGGGAAATGCTGCGGCTTGCAGCCTGCCTGGAGGAGCATTACCCCCACTCTATCGCAAACGCTGTTGTTGAGGAGGCAAGGCTGAGAGGTCTTGACCACGAGGAAAGACACTCCACCGTGGAGTATGTGGTAGCACACGGTATCTCAAGTACGGTGGACGGTAAAAAAGCGGTCATCGGAAGCTATCATTTCATATTCGAGGACGAATGCTGCGTTGTTCCCGAGCAGGAGCAGCAAAGGTTTGATGATCTTCCCTCGCAGTATTCGCACCTGTATCTTGCAGTCGGCGGAGTCCTTGCGGCGGTCATCTGTATCGAGGATCCGCTGAGAGATGAGGCTGCACAGGTGATAGACGATCTGCATAGGCTGGGATTTAAAAATGTCGTGATGATGACAGGCGACAGTGAACGTACCGCACGCTCGGTCGCAGCAGCAGTGGGTATAGACGATTTTTACTATGAGGTGCTTCCCGAGGACAAGGCAAGCTTTATAAAAGGTGAACGGCAAAAGGGCTGCAAGGTCATAATGATAGGTGACGG
>AUXO013569505.1_pt1 | contig 17079 bp, 23 predicted proteins | sample 768731 | NCBI WGS metagenome assembly AUXO01 (sample SAMN02715735, study PRJNA202380) | gut metagenome | biome: sheep rumen | host: Ovis aries | place: New Zealand: Palmerston North
ATACTTCCCAATTTCCTTTATACATATCAAAACATTCAAAAGCAACTTTTTTACCGATTTTATTTCTTCTATATTTAGGAATTATCATAAACTCTGCAATACTATGTCCAGAGCTACACTTTTGCATATATGTATTTATCATAACAAAACCTAATAATTTATTTGTTTCTTGTTCTCTTACGAAAAATGCTTCTCTATCATTTTCAGTAAAATAAGAATCAAAATACTTATATTCGAATATTGCCTCATCATTCATTTCGTTCCCATCATTTGAACTTTCCTCAAATAAAGAGTATTCTAACAATCTGTATAATACATCTTTGTTTTCTTTAGTAACTCTATCAAGAATAATGTTCATTTTATCACCTCTATTTTGGTTAGTTTTGACTATTTTATAATAAAATAGCCATTCTTAAATATACTATTCCTTCCATTTTTTAGCTAAAAGCTTATAACTTATTACTCGCTTCTTTCTATTTCACATTTTTATCTATCCATTCAAAAAAATCTTTACTACCATCTTTTATTTCATTGTAAGAAATCTCTGCCACCTCATAATTATGTATTTTCTTTATCTCACTCTCTATTATAGAAAATTTACTCTCTTTTGTTCTAAATTCTAATTTATACTCATCACATTCTTCTAATTTAGAATCCCACCAATATTTAGAATGGACTTTAGAGACTTGGCTTCCTGCTATAAGCTTCTTTTCTAATAGTGTATCTACAATCTTATTTGCTATTTCTTCCTTATCGCAAAGTGTTGTGACTATTATATATTTATTCATCATTTCACCTCATTTACTCATAATCTTTATTGCTCCCTATCCAAGTCCGCCATTTTATCATCTATATCCCATACTTTATCATCCAATAGAATACTATATTCAAGATTTAACTTTTTTGAAAAAGCTTCTATAGCCTTAAAGACTTTAGCTGTAAAATAATAGTCATCAGCTTCTTTCTTATCCATATTCCCATCAGTAATAAAATTTACAGTCATTCCGCCTTCCTTAATACTTATGGCAATATCCTCAATATGTCCATATTGGCGATTACCTTTAACTTGTTTTCCAGCTTCAGAAATTCTGCTTTTTTTGATATCTAATTTATCCGCTAAAATAATTGATAAAGCTATTATATTATCTATATCAAATCCAGCACTATGATTTCTTATTGCATCAAGTACCATATCAGAGTCTTCAAATATCCAACCTTTTTCTTCAAATAGTCTTTTGGCATATTCATAGCTTCTTTCTGTATGCCCATCTTTGCCTTGTATTGCACCTACATCATGTAACAAACACGCTATCTTGCATTTATAAATAGTATCCTCATCAAAGTTTAAATCTCTTAATATTTTTTCTGCTATTGAAGATACATTTTTTACATGTTCATAGTTATGAAATGCCCATCCTCCCTCTCTAATCTCTTTTTCCTCTATTTGTTTATATATATTTACTATATCATCATTTGAATTTAAAGATGTATATACATCTTTGGGCGTTGTATTCAAATTCATATTTCATTCTCCTCCACACATTTTAGATCATAGCCAGTATATGCTTCCCAACCTTGTTGTTTAGCTGTATTTACTATCTCGATATCTAGTTGTGGTCTTAAATCCACAAAAATATTATTTAAATTTTTTAATTTATTTAAAACATCTAATATAGACATATTTTTATTCCTTCATGGTTTTCTAAATATTTTTTTAAATCAGATACTCCGTTGCAAACCTTTATTTTTTCCATCTATAAAAGCCCCTTTTTATACTCTAAAACTTTTTCTAAAACTCTATAATGCCCTTTATGCATTAACCCTTCATCTAAAGCAGCTTTAATTTTTTCCACGCTCATATATGATACACTTTCAACTTCATCTTTTTGAATAGTTAAACTACTTATATCTATATTCTTTTTCAAATAAAAAATAAATCTAACTGGAAAATCCACACATATATGACCAAGATTTATGATATTATCATTGCTAATATCAATACCTAATTCCTCTTTTACTTCTCTAATTATTGTATCAAGAGCATCTTCTCCATGGGTGATATGTCCGCCAGTAGATGAATAATGTCCACCTTTTTCTTTTGAGGTCTTTTGAATTAAAAACTCACCTTTATCATTTTCAATATAAATAATAGCTACTGCAATATGTTCATTATCATTCAAATATTCATATGAATTTCCTCGTTCAATTATTTTGCCTGTTTTATTTCCTCTATCGTCATATACATCTAATAGTTCCATTCTCTTCACCTCTTTATAACAATTATCTATTCTATCAATTAAATTTTGTCATTATATATAACTAAAATTATTTAGCCATTTTGAAATACTTCCAATCTTTTCCTTAACTCTAATAATTTTTCTTTATTTTCTCTATACTCAAATCGTGGTTTTATAAAATTCTTTGATCCTCTTTTTTCATATGAAAAACGTGGTATTAATTGAATATGAAAATGATTCATTGGACCATCACACATTGTACATAGATACACACTTTCAGCATTATAAACATCTTTTAAAGCTTTCATTACTTCTTTAGCTAATAAAAAAATCTCTGTACATATTTCATCATCAATTTCAATCATATCTTTATAATGTGCTTTAGTGCTTATTGCAGTATGTCCATTTGCCCTTGGATTTCCAACTAAAAAGCATTCTAATTTATTATTTTCAAATATTATTCTATCCGTATTATCTCCATATAGAATATGATTATTCTCTTTATCAAAACATGTTGGACATATACCAGAATCAACAATATCAGCCACACCAACTTTTCCATCTTTTATTAAATTAATTATTTCTTCATTCTTTAATTCTTTTAAATTATCCATTTTTTACCAACCTATTAATTATTTTTTCAACTTTTTCACTTATCAAATAAAAAACACATTTGTACTCTTTATCTCATACACATAATTTAATTTCCCATAATTCTTTTATATTAATGCATAGAATATATCCACATGTGCATTTTACAACATTTTACATAAAATTTCCATTAAAATATGCTATTGGCGATAATAATTCTTTTTTTTTTATAATAAAAACCTCCTTGCTAGACATCTGTCTTACAAGGAGGTTTTATCCTATTATCTACTTTTTATAATGCTTATATTTATTCTCATTCTATATTATTTGCATATTTCAAAATATTTCAATAAATAATTCCAACATCCAATCTTATCTGTTAAATCCTCATAATTATTACTAATTCTTCGAATCACTTCTTCTTTATCAAACCATTTTATATCTTGAACTTCATCCTTTTGTATAACTACATCTTTAATATCAACATCTTTATGAACAATATAATACTCGTTAAAATGTCTATTTATTATATCCCCAGATTTATTCTCTGAGGTTGTAGCACCTATAAAGGTTAATTCATTTTTATCAATAGAAATCCCTATTTCTTCTTTTGTTTCTCTAATTGCAGATTGATATCCTAGCTCTCCTGTTAGAACATGTCCTCCAGCTGTTATATCCCACAAATTAGGCCACAACTTTTTAGAAGAACTTCTTTGTTGTAGCAATACTTTTTTATTATCAGTACTTAATATAAAAACCACAACAGCTCTATGCCACAAACCATTTTTATGGCATACTTCTCTGCTTTCAACTTGGTTAGTATATTCTCCCCATTCATTTAATACATCAAAGAATTCACTCATAGTACCACCCCTTTTATAATTCTATCCAATATCTCAGATATGTATATCCATTATCTGCATTAAAACAACTATTTTCATATATACCATTATTTTTTTCTATAACTCTTTTTGATGGAATATTAAAATCTTTGCAGGTAATTAATACTTTTTCTTTTTTATTATCAATCTCTTTAAATTTTTGTAAGCCTAACTTAAGCATTTCTGTGGCATAACCTTTTCCTCTTTCTGATGGTCTGATACTATATCCTATAAGTCCTCCAAAAGTCATTAATAATAGTACTTCTTCCCATCTTAATGATATTCCCCCAACAATTCTCTTATCTTTATTTTCTGCCAAATAAAATGTATGTGTAGAATAATCTTTGGGTAAATTATCTTTATTTTTTTGTCTATTTAAATTATTCAGCCATGTCTCAAAATCCATTTGACCGAAACTTTCTAAATCTCTTATGCCTTCAAATATATCAATTCCTGATATCGGTTCATTAGTTAAATATTCTTCATAAAGTTTATTTAATTCTATTTCATCATCTTGGTTAACTTCTCTTAGAATCATATATAATCTCCAACAAATATTCTTTATTATAAATAGTATCAAAATCCAAGCCTTTAACTAATATTGTATTGTTATCTATATCCACCTTCTCTATTTTCGCATAAAAAGTAGATGTAATTGGCGGTGCTTGAACATTAATTCAAAAATAATCTATTTCGTCGCTGTAATACCGTAATATCTTCTAATCAAAAGTACGCCCTTCTTTGTTGTATTTTGTGATATATACTTATTAATTATCTCTTCATCCAGATTAGAATTAGAAAATTCATTTATAATTGGAGTCTTTAATAATAATGCCATTAAATCTTCTTTAGTTTGATAGTATTCTCTAACATGGATTGGAACAAGTTCTACAAATTTAAATCCAGCATTTAAAATATTTTCATAATCAACTAAGCTAATTGGCTTATCATCAGTAAAACCTTGTCCTTTACCAAACAATAATTTCAAACTCCAACAATCTAGTTTATCAACCCCACGTACAAATAGTCTTCCACCTGGTTTTAGAGTTTTATAAATTTGATTTGCATTAATACATGTATGTCTTGCAACTACAATATCAAAATAATCGTTTGGTGTATCCATATTTAGATTATCCATTTGCCTAAATTTAATATTATTTCTTCCACTTTCTATCAAATTGTTATTGGCAGTGTTAATCATTTCTTTTGAAAAATCTGTCGCTATTATTTCCTTGCAATCCGGAAAATATTTTATTACTTTCTCTCCTCCACCAGTGCCCAAATCTAATATTATGCTATCACTATCCGAACTTTGTTTTAGTAATTCATATAAATCCCAATTGGTTAGACTTTCTTTAGTATACTTAATCATACTAAAATCCCAATTTTTAATATTCTCATAAAAAGCCAATTCACTCTCACCATTAATCATTATATATTCCTTCAAATACAATTTTGGCAGGTCCTGTCATATATACATAGTCATCCCATTTAATACTTAAATTGCCGCCTAATAATTTTACTTTTGTCTCTTTATCGCTTTTGATTAAGCTATTTATAATACAAGCAACTGCTGATGCAGATGCTCCAGTTCCACATGCTAGTGTTTCACCTGCTCCACGTTCCCAAACTCTCATCTTTATTGTATAATCATCAACGATCTGAATAAATTCAACATTTGTTTTTTGAGGAAAATGCTCATCACATTCAATTATTTCGCCATATTTTTTAACATCAAAATTATCCACGTCATCTACGATTGTTATTGCATGTGGATTGCCCATTGAAATGCATGTAAAATCGAAACTTTTATCCAATGCTTGAATTTTAACATGAGAAATATTCTCTACTTTTTCATCTGCTTTACATGGAATCAATTCTTCTTCTAAAATTGGCTTGCCCATATTTACTGTAATATCTTTTACTTTGCCATTTTCGACATGCATATCTAAGGTCTTTATTCCTGCTAAGGTTTCAATTGTAATATTATTACTATTTGTTAAACCTTTATCATATACAAATTTTCCTACACAACGGATACCATTTCCACACATCTCAGCTTGAGATCCATCTTGATTAAACATTTTCATTTGAAAATCAGCAACATCACTCTTGCATATTAAAATCAAACCATCAGAGCCAACGCCAAAATGTCTATCACTTATTCTTGGAGCTAAACTTGATATATATTTTATTTCCTCTTCTGATTTGTTTGTACAATCTATATACACATAATCATTTCCTAAACCTTCCATTTTGGTAAACTCAATCATTTTCATTTCCTCCATATATATTCTTATTTAAAGTGCTTGTTTTTTCTAACTTTTCATATAATCTTTTTGGGTTAATATACTCTTACCACACCTTTACTTTTTTCTCTTTATACATTTCATCTGATTTATGTATATTAAAAATCCTATAGAACTCATCTGTTGATGACAATACTGCATTTACTCTTATTTTGTCTGGTGAATGAGTATCCATTATTAATAATAATTTAGTATATTCTTCTGTTGATTTACTTGCCCATATCTTTGCATATGATTCAAATAATTCTTTATATTCTTCTTCACTAGCACCTTTGTTTTTAACAATACTTACTATACATGATACTCCACCCAAATCTGCAATATTCTCACTAACAGTCTGCTTTCCATTTACAGCTTTATTATTAATCTTATACTCATTATAATAATTGATTACTTCTTCTTGTAATTTTTCAAAATTTTTAAAATCTTCTTCTTGCCACCAATTATTCATATTGCCTTTTTCATCAAACAAAGCACCATTATTGTCAAATGCATGAGTTATCTCATGAGCAATAATACTTCCAAAAGACCCTAGATTTTGATAATATGAATTATTTTCGTTATAATATTTATAATCTAACAATGCTATTGGAAAATTAATTGAATTTTCTTGCGGATTATAATAAGCATTTACAGTTAATGGTGACATCATCCAATATTTTTCTTTATTAATAATTGAATTATTGGCATAGTCGATATTAACCTTATTCATATTGATAATATTATCTAGTAGATTATTACTTATATTATACTTATGAGAATTTTCTTTCCATTTATTTGGATATCCTACATTAACCTTCATATTTTCTAATTTTAGTAATGCTTTTTGCTTTGTTTTTTCACTTAGCCATTCATTGTTTTCAATCTTTGTTTTATACTCTGAAATAATATCACTAATAATTTGTTTAAAATCATTAATTGAATTATCCTTAGCATATCTTTTTATAAATTCTTGTGAAATTTCCGCGTCAAAATATGATGCCACTACTTTTGTAGCATACTCCTCAATTGTATCTGTAGTTACCTCCGTGCCTGTTAGTTTTGCCTCCAATTTATTCATTAGATTATAATATTCTACATTTGCAAACTGTCCATAACTTTGTAGTATTTGTAATTTAATACATTCCTTAAGTGTATCTATATTTTCTTGAGTAAGATAATTATTTAATGTTTTTGCTTGATTCGCATCTACTATACTTATCTTATATTGATTATTGTATTTTAAAAATCTATCTATATTAATATTACTAAAAATATTTTTTAATTCCTCTTTAGTTACTAAATTATAAAGTGATTGAATTTCAGTAAGCTCTTCCTTTGACTTTGAATTCTTTGCAATTTCTGAATAAAATCTACTTATTTTTCTAACACTTTCTTTTGCTTTTTCATCACTATATCCATAGATTTTAAATAGTTCCCTATCAAACTCAATATATGTTGCAACATATGATGAGTATAATGGATTTGTATAATAATCAGAATAATTATTTCCATAATCAAAAGAAAATGGTGCTATCATTATTATTGGTTGAGTATTGTCTTTATAATCATATTGTAATGCAGAGTTAATAAAAATTCCTAGTGATAATTCATTATCTATAACAGCTAAATTATTCATCAAATCATCTATACTCTTTGATTTATCGATAACATTAATGTAAGTGTTTAATTTTGAAGTACTATTTTCTTGATTTACAATACTATCATAAAGTATGCACATTTTATATTCAGCAGTTCCTTTTGAATAAGTATCTTTCTTTGAAATAATATCTTTTATTATTTCTTCAACCTTATTATCAACATTATCTTGTGTTTCTGTGAAAAATTCAGACCAATAACTTTTATCACTTTTTAATTCATGATTCTCAATAATATCTTCATTTATATGTGCGTAAAAATCATCCTTAGCACTAGTACTTTCATCTGCTTTTTCAAATATTCCATTTATAATTCCACTTCCAAAAACACCTACTAAAACGATTATTAAACAGCCAATTAAATAAATTTTCACACCATTTTCACGTTCTATGATTGGTTTCATACCTTAACCCTTTCTAACTAAATAAGATTTTATCGGATTTATAAAGCTTTATCACTGCTTTTAAAACAATAAAAATAAATACAATATTTGAAACAATTGTTATTAGAAAATATTGAATATTTACTGTGTTTGATATTATATCCGCTAATAACAAATTTACATTAACAAATGGTATTAATGATAATGTAGTATTTAAATTAGTTCCCATCATTGATAGAAACATTGGTATCATTGAGATAAAGGCCAATGGTTGAGTAGAATTTTGTGCTTCTTTAAAGCTTTTTGCACTACTTGCCATAACAATTGCTATAGCACTAATAAGCATCGAAAATACAATAAACATTATTATTGCTAATATAATATTTGTTGCACTTAATAATGTCATTCCCTTAAATGATTCTAAAGTATGAGATAAATATAATAGCACCCCATACATTGATAGAAATCCTAAAAGTGCACTTACTGCAGTACAAATAGTTGTAGCAATAAATTTTCCACCAATAATATCACTATTTTTCAATGGAAATGTTAATAATGTTTCTAATGTACCTCTTTCTTTTTCTCCAGCAGTCATATCAATTGCTGCAAATACAGCTGTTAGTGTTGTCGTCATAAAAATAAAAGTTGGAACCATACCTAACATCATCTCACTATATGCATCTTTTTCTGAGATATCTTTGGTTTCAACTGTATACACATTAAATATCTCATCCGGAATTAATCCTTCAGCAGTTAGCATTTGCGATTGTATAGCTTTTTTATAACCTTCTATTAGCTCACGAGCCATTTGTAGTGTAGCATAGCCATATGTATTACCTTCTGAATAATAAATTGTAAACTCTTTATCCTTAAGTGTTATATATGCATCAATCCCACCATTATTAAATTGTTCTTTTAATTCATCTTCTGTCCCTTGAATTTTTTGTATCTCTAATTCTTCAATAACTGTATTCATTGCTTCGTCTGTTTCAAAAGCAAATCCAATTCTATTATAATTACTTTCATCAGCGTTCATCATTGAATCTTCAAGCGTAAGAATAAATCCAAACATTAGTGGATATAATACCAATGGTACAACTATCATCATCAATAGTGTTTTTTTATCTCGAATAACATCTCTAATTTCTTTTTTTATAATCTCAAAAATCATACTTTTAGTCTTCATTTGAAACACCTCCTATCAAAGCAAAAAAGGCATCTCTTAAATTTGTTGTGCCTGTTTTGGCTTTTATTTCTTCTGGAGTTCCAGCCTCAACAACTTGACCTTTATTTATCATCAAAACCTCATTACAAATATTTTCAGCCTCTTCCATATAGTGAGTTGAATATAGAATAGTCTTTCCTTTTTCTCTTTCTTCTTTTATAAAATCTAAAATTATTTGACTTGATATAATATCTAATCCAGTTGTAGCTTCATCTAAAATATAGTATTGTGGATTATGAACTAAACAACGAGCCAATCCAACTCTTTGGGTTTGCCCTGATGATAAGTTACCAATTTTAGCATTTTTTATTTCTTCTAGATTCAACAACTTTAATATTTCTTTCTCTCTTTCATTAATCGCATTAGCTTCCATTCCATATAATTTACCACACATTTGTATTAATTCATGTGCAGAAAGTCTATTATATAATTTAGTATTACCTGATAAGAAAGCAATTTTCTTCTTAATCTCTATACTATTTGTTTTATAATTCTGTCCATCAAACTCAATAGTACCTTCTGTTGGTTCCATAATACCAGCTAGCATTCTTAACATAGTAGTTTTTCCTGCCCCATTTGGACCAAGTACTCCTACAATTTCACCTTTATCAGCTTTAAAAGACACTCCATCAACAGCATAAAAAGTAATCTTTTTCTTATTTTTATCTTGTCTTGTAAATTGCTTTTTTAAATTATTTACTTCTAACATATTTTCCTCCCAACGATAAAAATACACATCATAAATCTATCATAAAAGCAGGTAATTTTCAACAAATCACCTGCTTTTAAAACCTTATTAATTGTAGCTTAGTATGGTTTCCATATCCTTGTCTCCTCTTCCAGATAGATTAATAATAATAGCATCATTTTTATCATAGTTTTTGGCGATTTTTATACCATACGCTATAGCATGACTGCTTTCTAACGCCGGAATAATTCCTTCAACTCTTGATAATAATTTAAATGCATCTACTGCCTCTTTATCTGTAATACTATCATACTTCACTCTTCCAATCTTATTAAAATATGCGTGCTCAGGACCTATTCCTGGATAATCTAATCCAGATGAAATAGAATATGCATCTTGAACTTTTCCATTATCATCTTCCATAATATATGATTTCATTCCATGTAGTATACCTATTTTGTTGTTATAAATTGCACTTGCATGTTTCCCGGTTTTAACGCCTTTTCCTGCTCCTTCTATTCCATATATTTCCACATCTTCATTGATAAAATCATTAAACAATCCAATACTATTTGAACCCCCTCCAACACATGCTATTATCGCTTTAGGAAGTTTTCCTTCTTGTTCAATAATTCGTTTCTTGGCTTCTTCTCCAATAATTTTCTGGAAAAATTTAACCATATCTGGATATGGACTAGGACCTACTGCAGATCCAATCAAATAGAAACAATCCATATTATTTAACAGATATTCAAATGCCACATCTACAGCCTCTTTTAAGGTTTGTTCTCCTTCTGTCACCTCTACTACTTCTGCGCCTAACAACTTCATTCTTTGAACATTAGTAAATTGTTTTTGAACATCCTTTGCACCCATAAATATTGTGCACTTTAAGTTAAACAAAGCACATACAGTTGCAGTTGCCACACCATGTTGACCTGCTCCTGTTTCGGCGATAATATGTGTCTTTCCCATACTCTTTGCAAGCAATGCTTGACCTATAGCATTGTTTATTTTATGTGCTCCAGTATGATTTAAATCTTCTCTCTTTAAATAGATTTTAGCTCCATCAGCATATTTACTCAAATTTTCTGCATAGTACAAAGGTGATGGCCTTCCAACATATTATTTTAAATAATACTCATATTCTTTTAAAAAATCTTTATCCTCTTTTGCTCTATTAAATTCATTTTCAATTTCATTCAACTTTTCTTTTAATCCTTGTGGCACGTATTGTCCACCAAATTCTCCATAATTCATAATAATTTCCCTCTTTCTTTATAATTCTTTTTTTACAAATATTACTCATGCACATCCAGTGCCAGTCAGTTTCCATACGCACCACCTCCTTTTTTGCATACAAAAAGACACATATACGAAGCTATGGTCACTCCATACATGTGTCTAAATAATACAACAATAAATACTATTTTAAAGCACGACAAATTTGTATGGGTGATTTAAATTTTCCCATACATTCCACCAATTATTTAGTTTAAGACTTTTTAAACTATTCATGGATTTGTCTCCTTCAATATTATGCAACCATTATATGATTTTAATTCTATTTTGTCAATTCGATATTTACAACCATTCAGTATATTCCTAGTATAAATCTTTTTATAAGTTTGAATAAATAATACATAAATCGACATCAAAATTGTAATCCAAATTAAATACACATGTTTTTATTTTGTATGTATTCTTCAAGTGTTAGATTTTTCTCACATATTTCTTTTGCAACTTCTTTGCCTACATATCGTATATGCCATGGTTCATAAGCATAACCTGTGATATCTTCTTTACCTGGTAAATATCTTAGAATAAAGCCGTACTTTGATAAATATTTATGTATCTCTAAAAATATTGATTCATGGTCAAATAAATCATCTGGTTCTATAACATTTTTGCCATCAACTATAAGAGCTAAATCTATTGCTAGTCCTGTGTGATGTTCACTAGTTCCTATTGGAGCAACATATTTTTTTGTATACTCAACTCCATATTCTTTTAAATAACTATCAATAATTCTTTGTTGATATTCTACATCTCTAAAAGCTGAATCTATTTCAACAAAAATATTTTGAGTTTCTAAAAACTTTTTTAATTCTAGATAAGCACTATATGCCACTCTATTAACTTCTATAGTTTTCCCCTCTATATTTCTGCACTCTACTAAATCAAGATTATTATAATAAGAATCCAACATTAGATTTGATTTATTAACAAGAATTAAGTAATTCATACTCACACTACTCCTTATTTTTGACAGTTGCACCAAATGGTGTTAAAGATAGTTTTGCTATTTTAAAGAATTGAGTTCCAAATGGTATTCCTATTATCGTAATGCACCATAATATTCCCAAAATCATATTTCCTATAGCCATCCATATACCGAAGAAAATCAACCATACTATATTAGCTAATGTTGACATTGCACCACCGCCATATTCCACTTCTTTTCCAAAAGGAAAAAATGACAAGCTCGCAAATTTAAAACATTGCAAACCATATGGAATTCCAATAATTGTAATGCACCATATTAATCCTGACAAAAGCCATGATAATCCACTACAAAATCCACCCAAAATAAACCAAAGTATATTACCTAGTATACTCATTTTTTCCACTTCTTTCTATGTATTCAAATATTTCTTTCCAATCTTTTACAACTTTAATACCTTTATGAGCTACTTGTGTTTTATTAAAAAGAATAACATCAATATCATAATTATCTGCCACAAATGTTGTTTGCCCAATCGAATCATCTATAAAAATATCGATATCTTCCTCTTCTAAAACTGGACCCTTGTGTTTTACGCTATCTATCAATTTATCAAACATAATTCCGCGTCTATTCAGCCACTTAAGTGACCTCTCATATGGTCGTCTCATATGGATACTATTTCGGGAAGTTACAAATATAATTTCATTTCCATCTTTTTTTAATTTATTAATAACCTCCACTGCTCCAGGAATTGGTGAAAAATCATCTACATATTTATCATATGCCTTTTCAACAAATAATTCTTCATCTTTGTCAGTCCAATTAAAACATCTTGGAAGATTCTTAGTTGGATCAACAACACCTTCTCCATTAACATATTCTTTATCAAATTCTATCGCATATTTTAATAAATACTCAGTTGTATTTGAAACTGTATCATCTATATCTATTGCTATTCTACTCATTAATTCCACCTCTAAAATTCCTTATAATAATGTAGCTCTCTTCTTTCTTCATCATAGTAATCGAATATAAAATTTCTTTTTTCATAAAAATGAATTGCTCCATCAAACACTGGATCTGTACATAGAACTATTCTCTTATAGAATTTTTTTGCATAGTACTCGCATGTTCTAAATACAATACTTCCAATTCCTCTATTTCTATATGCCTTATCAATATAAAAAGAATTTAAACAACATTCATCTGATGTAACCTCTTTTATTGAGCAAATTCCAACCAATCTCTTATCATCTTCCACACTTATCAATAAATTTGGAAGATTTTTTAATTCGTCATATTGTTGACTATCAATCCAATCTTCCCAATACTCCAAATGGTATTCCTCTATAGCTATTTTTTTAATAAAATCTCTAATGTCATATTCACATGAATTTACTTTATACTCAAGCATACTCAACCTCTTCTAATGCAATTCATAAATAATTACATTCTCATCATTTGCATCACTTTCTATTTTTAAATTCAAATTATCCTTCAAATACTTTATTGCTTTTATACATCCAAAAATCTTAGGTTCATTTTGTATTTCATTTATATCAACCCACATAGAACTATTTTCTTCAAATTCTTGTGGTTCTCCTTGATACTCATCTACAATAAAAACATCAAAATCATAAAATCTATCTGGATATTCAAGATATATTTTCCCTATAAAATGTTGCTTAATAATATCCATACCTGTTTCTTCTTTAAACTCGCGTATTGAAGTTTCTTCGGAAGTTTCCCCTTCCTCAATTTTTCCACCTGGAATATCATAAAATCCAACAACATGGTTTTTATATTGTATTGCTACCACTTTATTGTCTTTTATAAGATAGGATCTAACTCCTTTTCTAATTTTCTTTTCCATAATTCTTTCCTACTCGATATCTAATAATTTACATTGTTCCTTATACCAAGCTGGTGTGCAAATCATTATAATTTTACAATTACCATTCCAAAAATAAATCTCATTTTTATCTACAAAAATAACATCACCTTGTTTAAAATGGATTTCTTCATCCTTTTTATTAATACTACCTTCACCTTCTAATATATAACAAATTTCTTGGCATACTTCATTTGTACAATACCCACTTTGAGGATATCTTCCAGTTATAGTATTTATACAAAAATCCAAATTTTTTTCACTTAACTTTATTGAATACTCTAATAGTGAACTAGTATCACTATTTTTGATTATATCAGCATCTTCTTTTTTTACAATTTTCATAACTAATCTCCATTTTAATAGTCTTCATAATAATTCAAAATTTTAAAAATTGTTCCATCTGAACTAATTTTATTCCACTCTTTTTGATAAATTGATTTAGTATATTCCTTATCCAAATAACCATTTTGAAAATTATCTCTTCTTTGAACTAATATTGGATTATTGGTCCAAAGATTAAATTTTCCAGCACTATTAATTCTTTTACAAATATATTCATAACATCTTTCAAATTGTTCATCAAAAAGTTTTAAGTCTGGATAATTCTTCAATGAAGTTGCAAGTTGCCTTTTGGCTAGTACTTCGATTTCAAAATCTCTATCAGAATCTGATAAACATTCGCCATAAAAATTTCTGGGTCTTTCTTTTCTAGAACCTCTATGATCTTCAACCGCTTCCTTCATTATAAGAATTTCATCTTCATTAAAATATTTTCTTAATTCTAAATCATTATATAATATATTTCCTGATTCATATTCATGATTATCTCTATCAATATTTAGTCCTATGTCGTGATAGCATGCTATGGTATAAGCCATATCTTTATCTAAATCATAATAATCAGCAAGCATCATCATATTATTAATCACATTATTGATATGAAATAATCCATGAGAATAATATTTCTCATATCTTGGAAAAATATTGTCATGTATATATTCAACCAGTTCTTCATTCACTTCATAATTATTATCGCTCATATTTTTTATCCTAATTTATTCTCTCTCTTCTTCTAATTGTAATTCTCTTTCAAACATTTCTATTACAAGTTTTTTATAATCATCTTTAAATGGTACAAAATCATCTGAATAGAATATTTTTTTAAATTCATCAAATGAGACCCATTTAATTTCTGACACTTCAGATTCTTGTAATCTAAAATCTTCAACTTTTGCATCTAAATGCATTAAATATACTTGCGCTATTTCAAATGTTTCATCCCAAATATATTCACCTATAAATCTATAATTCTCTGCTTTAGTTTCAATTCCTAGTTCTTCTTCTGTTTCTCTTATTGCTCCTTCGATTGGTCTTTCACCAGCTTCAATGTGACCTGCACTTGGCATATCCCATTTGTCTGGATTATTTGTTTTAGTACTTGCTCTTTTTTGGATAAGTATTTCATTATTGCTATTAATAATCCATATCCAAGCTGGTTTATGATATTCTCCTGGGGTTCCAGTATGGCAATCCTTATATGATTTTTCTCCAATTTTTCTTCCATCTCTTGTGAATACATCTAACATTTCTATTTTTTCATATTGCTCTCCCATTTTTTCCTCCTATTATTCTTCTTATAAATGCTAAAATTGGATTTTCTTTTCTTATAACTAATTCTTGTGAATTAGTTATAGCTTCTTCATTTGATGAATTAGTATAATTGTTATCAAAAATTTTATTTCTATCAAAAGCTTCATTTTTGGATAAAATATCTCTTTGTTTAATATCATCAACAGCCTTTTTTCTCTCTGGTGATGCCCAATAATTATAATCTATCCAGCATAGCAAATCCATTGCAGCTTTAGAGATATTGTTCTCGTTAAATAAATCATCCTCATCAATAGAAGTCTTAAATGTGGTATTTCTTTGAGTAATTATCTTATTCAAAATATCCTCTGGAATCTTCATTACAGTGGCTTTGTCCATATTACTCAAGACTTCATATAATTCTTCATATACGTCTTCAATTGGCATATGTTTCTCCTTTTATTCAGTTGTTTGGTATGCCTCTCCACTTTTTCTACTCGTATCTTGTGGAGCGAATGCTTTAGGCACACCCCATAAGTTAACTTTCGCTTGTCTTTGTGAAGATATAGATGTTTCAAAATCCATATTGCTTGGCCTCTTTTTATTTGCATTTTTGTAATTTTTTACCACATCTATAATTTCTGGCCTTTGTGCAAGCTGGCATTTTGATTCTTCATAAAACCATGTCATAATTATAGGAGTGTTAAAACAATAATTAATAAGTTCCTCATGATATGGATTATGATTATTCTTTTTATTTAATAAATCTTCACTTGGTATTCTCCAATATGGCTTAAAGGCTCTATCTAACAATTCACTGGGATAATAATCTAATAGTATTCCATATACTCTATCAAAAAAAGCTTGATCAACATTTGATCTATCAATTAATTGTTGGTCCATCCTAGGATAAAGTTTGTTAAAAAAAGCTCTAACACTATTATCCATTTTACCTTTTTGTAAAAGTTCTGGGACTGGAAAAATTGTACTTGCCTTAAAACTAACATTATTCTTATCTATATATAATAATTTTTGTTGAATTGTTGTATCAAAATACTTATCAATTACCAAAGCACTATATATTCCCATAGCATATGCTTGATTATCCAAATCCCCTTTAAATAAAGGTTTTAATTTTTCTTTGATTAAATCTTCTTTAATCATCGGATCTACTTTTCTAAATTGGTCATATCCCGGAAATAATTTAGCACAAAATCTTTCTTTATGATTTAAAATAGTATCTTTCAAATCTTCTACTTTAGGGTATTTCATTTTTCCACCACAAAAGTGGGTAATTCTTCTGCCAGTTGACTTAATATTGCCCACCTGCTTATCACCTAATTCAAATCTCAAAATGTCCGGTGCAAAAAATCCTACTGTTATAGCTTTAAAGAATCGTTCATCATCAATTGGCCACCCA
>AUXO010512308.1_pt1 | contig 17076 bp, 13 predicted proteins | sample 768731 | NCBI WGS metagenome assembly AUXO01 (sample SAMN02715735, study PRJNA202380) | gut metagenome | biome: sheep rumen | host: Ovis aries | place: New Zealand: Palmerston North
GATGTAGCCGCCTGTGGTCTTTTCATTGATGAAACATTCCGCCAGGGCTTGCGCGGAGGTAAGTTGTCCGCCGCTGTTATTACGGATATCAAGAATCAGTCCTGTGCATACGGCAAGATGAGAGAATATGGCGCTGAGATTGCCACTGCCGAAGCTATATTCAAAAGAAGGACAATAGGCATAGCCGATGTTGCAGGGCAAAATTTTGTATTTGATGCCTTGGGTGTAGAGATAGTCTGTCCCGAGATACTTGCGCTGAATGCTGTCACTGAAGTTAACGGGGTATCGTTCAAACCAATCCCAATAGCGTGCTGTATTGAATGAGGCGGTGAGGTTGACATGTCCGTCCTGCAACTCTCTCAGCATATCGCCGCATACCTCAAAAAGTTGTTCAGGTTTCATGCTCTCGGTGATTCGGTTGCTGTATTGCGCATGGATGGCGTCCCAGTCCAGACCATAAGTCTTGTTCTTGTCATCCAGAAAACAGTAGTGTTCATCAATGATTCTCCACAGTGCTTCAAAATTGCCCTTATTATTGTTGTCGAAAGTATCCTCCGTGACGCAATTGCTCAGCGTAACAGTGAAGGCACACAGGAGCAAACCTTCCAATGCTCTCCTTATGCCGTGGAGGAAATAGTGTGTTGGGCGAGCTTTATCTTTCATGTTGTGGTTTAATCAGTGAGAATTGTTTGACATAGCCTACGAGAAACAACCATGTCCAGTCGTGAGTCTTGAGTTCGTTGACGTGGGTCTGGCGGATGACATTCTCCACTCCGAGCCGCAACTTTGCAGTGCCGAGCGGAATATCCAGGGTGAGCATCTGATTGGCTGTGACGGCAGAAAAGGGAGAGTTAAAACAAACGTTGTGCTTGCCTTGGTCAAGGGAGAAAATCTCATAATACGACTGACCGTATTCTGGAGAGAAAACCATGCCTGCCAGTAAGAAATCCAACTGATAGCGTGCCTCTATGGATCGCTTGAAAAGCTGGAACTGGTAGACGGCAAGTCCTGATGCGTTAATGTCAAGAGCCAATCTCAACTGCGCAGGGTTATTACCGTTGCGCGTGTTGTAGATGCCTCCGCCATGCATACCCAATTGAGGTCCGGCCATGATTCGGAGAGCAGGGGTGATTTGCCATTTATAATGGAGAGCAAGGCTCCAGTCTAAAAGTCCGCTGAGATATTTGCTGTCTTTTGTAGGTGACTTTGTGTATGAGAAATTTGTCTGGATGATGTTTTGCATACTGACGCGTCCGCTTAGCAAACGTGTCGGCTTGATGTTTTCCTGAATGAAGCGAACCTCAGTACCTGTATATTCTAAAGGCGACAGGTAAGTGTCCAGTTGGTTGTTGCTGCCAATTCCCAGCATAGTGCTGTGAGACCGAAGAGAAAGCGGGTTGACACTGTTTTCTTGAGCAAATGAAAGTATTGGGATAAGCAAAAAAAGCAATATCGTCAAAACTTTATGCATGGCTTGGGTAGTGTAAATTAAAACAAACTCAATTGCCCGGTCTGCTCATCGCGGATTTCATCATCGCTCTTGTTTACATCCGGATCAGGTATATCGACAGGCTGTTCAGTGCCAGTATTCTCAGTATTGTCAGAAATGTCCGTTGCAGGCTCAGGGAAGCGTGTGGGTTCCAATTCTGTAATCTCTCCGATGGTGAAGGTTGTCAGACGTTTGCCTTTGGCTTTGAAGCCTTTGACTTTGATGAAGTTGTCTACGTCAATGATTTCCGGTTCACGGAAACTGTCTCCGTCGCCATATGTTATCTGTATCCTTGGATAAAAATGGCTGGAGAGCAGTATTAGTTTGCTGTCTTTATTGTCACCGACGAAATTCTGACGCTTGTTGCTGTATTCAAGCATAAAGCGTTTGATGTATGGGAAATTGTTATTGTCGGCATCATAGAGTACGGCCGTCCAAACAATGTTGGAGTCATATTTGCCGATATACTGAATGTCGGCATCGTAGTGATTGTTCAAGTCGCTGTCTGTGAAATAGTAGTCTCCGTTTTGCAGAATGACGAGGATGCGGTCATCGCTGGTGAACTCACCCAGATATATGCCGTGCTCCTCGTAATTGATGCGATGCACGTCAGTGTCAAACCAGACTTTTCTTCCGCCTAATGTGGAGGCTCCGTGTGATTTCAATAAGATGCGGTATAGAGAGTGGTGAGTAACGAGGTTGCCTCGGCTTTGCCGTCCTTTAATCATTAGGTCGGCGAAATCCATATCGAAGGCCAACTTCTTCAGTTTGGGCGCGGGTTTCAGCATCACTCTGATGGTCTCTGCTTCGCCGTTAGGATTGGCAGAGAAGTAGAAGATGCGGCTGCCAGGCGTTCCTGTTGTCAAATCGTATTCCTTGTCATGAGTGACGGAAGTGACATTGAAGCGTTTGATGAACGAATCGCCTTTCTTGCCGTCACGGTAGACGACATTATATATGGTTCTCGTGTCTCCCTTCTTGTATACAGCAACGTGGATGATCTCAGCTTTCTTGCCCTCGGCCTTGCTCTTTTCAGTCTCGCCGACAAATAATTTGTCTGCAATACGTACAATTTTGTATGTGCCGTCTCGGTAGAAGAGGATAATGTCATCAAGGTCAGAGCATGGTGAAACGAATTCATCCTTCTTCAGAGCCGTACCAATGAAGCCATCGTCACGGTTGATATATAATTTCTGGTTAGCTTCGGCAACTTTGCTGGCTTCGATAGTGTCGAAAGCTCGTATCTCAGTGCGGCGCGGATGGGCTGCGGCATATTTATCCTTAATCATCTGGTACCAATTGATGGTGACCTCTGTCATATTGTTGAGGTCTTGCTCGATGCGGGCAATGTCTTCTTTCATGCGCATGATGGCCTCATCGGCTTTCTCCTTGTTGAATTTAAGGATACGCGCCATCTTGATTTCCAGTAATTTGAGAATATCTTCTTTAGTCACTTCCCTAATCATGTCGGGGTAGTATGGCGTCAGACGGTTGTCAATATGCTCGCAGGCGGCATCCGTAGACGCTGCATTTTCAAAGCCACGATCTTTATATATGCGCTCGTTGATGAAGATTTCCTCTAATGTGGCATAATGTAATTGTTCCAGTATTTCATCACGCTTGATTTCCAACTCTTTCCGTAAAAGGTTCAGCGTGGTGTCCACAGAGTTGGCGAGCACTTCGCTTATGGTCAGAAAGCAAGGTGTGTCTTCATCAATGACACAGCAGTTTGGTGAAATGCTGACTTCACAATCAGTAAACGCATAGAGGGCGTCAATTGTTTTGTCGGAGCTGGTGCCAGGTTTCAGATTAATGACAATTTCTACATTTTCCGCAGTGTTGTCATCAACTCTGTATACTTTAATCTTTTCCTTCTCGGTGGCTTTAAGTATAGATTTGATTACGCTTGATGTAGTCTTGCCGTATGGGATTTCCCGGATGACAAGAGTCTTCTTGTCCAGTTTTTCTATCTTAGCGCGGATTTTTACTGAGCCGCCACGTTTACCGTCATTGTATTTAGTAACATCAACATTACCGCCGGTTGGGAAGTCGGGATAGAGATGAAATTCTTCTCCTTTGAGATAACTGATGGCAGCATCGCAAATCTCTCCGAGGTTGTGAGGCAGAATCTTGGCAGACAAGCCGACGGCGATACCTTCTGCTCCTTGCGCCAGTAGCATGGGAAATTTAACGGGAAGAACGACCGGTTCCTTATTGCGTCCATCATACGAGAGTTTCCATTCTGTTGTCTTCGCGTTAAAGAGTACGTCCAAAGCAAATTTTGAAAGACGCGCCTCTATATAACGCGCTGCAGCAGCCATGTCACCTGTAAGGATATTTCCCCAGTTTCCTTGACAGTCAATGAGCAAATCCTTCTGGCCCATTTGTACAAGTGCGCCATAGATGGAGGCGTCGCCGTGAGGGTGGAACTGCATCGTGTGGCCCACAATGTTGGCGACTTTGTTGTAACGTCCATCGTCCATTCTCTTCATGGAGTAAAGGATGCGTCGCTGTACCGGCTTCAGACCGTCAGCCAGATGCGGTACAGCACGGTCCAGAATGACATAGGATGCATAATCCAAAAACCAGTTTTGATACATGCCGGAGAGGCGTTGTATAGAACTGTTTTTGTCTGTGACGGGGGCGTAATTGGAGTGTTCTAAAGACTCGATGTTTTCTTCGTCGTTGCTGTTCATAATTTGCTTTGTCTGTTATACAAAAATACAAAAAACATTATTGATATGTTCGTGGATAAGTGATTTTAGCTGTTATGGCTATTCCTGAGTCAGCATAGCCTCAAGTTGGTCTCCTGACAGTGCTTGGTGGAGAATACCTTGATTTGCGACGGATATCTCGCCAGTCTCTTCCGAGACGACAATAGCCAGTGCGTCAGTTTTTTCGGAGATGCCTATCGCAGAGCGGTGGCGTAGTCCAAGCTGCTTTGGAATTTCGTCATTGTGTGAAACTGGAAGGATGCATCCGGCAGCAGCAATGTGTTGCTTGCGGATAATCATAGCACCATCATGCAAAGGGCTGTTTTTGAAAAAAATCGTTTCAATAAGCCGCTGGCTGATATTGGCGTCAATCAAATCACCAGAATTGATATATTCGCTGAGGCCGATGCTGCGCTCAATGACAATTAATGCGCCGACTTTTTCTCTGCTCATGTTTATACACGCCATAATAATCGGGATGATGGCTTGGTGGAAGGTGACTTCTTGTTTCTTGGGGCGGAAAAGCCGTAAGAATACATGATTTCTGCCGCTTGTGCCGATTGTGGAGAGAAAATGACGAATCTCTTCTTGAAACAGAACGACTAATGCCAGTGCGCCGACATTAATGACGTAGTTAAGCATCGTCCCCATAAGCTTAAAGTTAAGTATCTGGGAAAAGATAATCCATACGATGATAAAGACAATGATGCCGGAAAAAATTGTCGCACCGCTGGAGCGTTTCATTAGCCTGTAGATGTAGTAGAGTAATAATGCGACTAAGAAAATGTCAAAAGCGTCTTTAATACTGAAATTAATCATAACGTGTGGTATTGTCGTTCATTTTTTCAATAATCTTTATAGCGTCAGCACATGCCTTGACATCGTGAACTCTCAGAATGTTTGCACCTTTTAGGAGAGCGATAGTGTTAATTATGCTGGTTCCGTTTAATGCATCTTCGGGTTCTCCTCCAAGATATTTATAAATCATGGATTTCCGTGAGACGCCGATAAGGATAGGCAAATCAAATTCTCTGAAATCTTCCAGGCGCTGCAGCAGTTTATAATTTTGGTCTAATGTTTTGGAGAAACCAAAGCCTGGATCAATAATGATGTCGTTTACGCCCAAGTCTTGTAGCCTGTTGATTTTTTGGGAGAAATACAAAAACATATCGGCAATAAGGTCCTGATATTGGGTGTTCTCTTGCATGGTTTGCGGATTGCCTCTCATGTGCATAATTACATAAGGCACTTGCAGCCTGGCGACAGTTTCAAACATGTTGTTGTCTAATTGGCCTGCGGAGATATCATTAATAATATTGACGCCATATTCTTCAACGCACATCTTGGCAACGTCTGAACGAAAGGTGTCAACAGAGATAGGAAGGTCGCAAGAGGCCTCTTGTATAATTTTCAAGCTGTGTCTCAGTCGTGTCATCTCTTCCTCTTGACTGACATTCTTTGCGCCAGGACGTGAGGAATATGCGCCTACGTCAATGATTTTTCCGCCGTCGTTTATAATTTGGAGAACTCTTTGCCGCAGTGATTCTTCATCATTCACCTTGCTCTTGGCATAGAAAGAGTCAGGAGTGATATTTATAATCCCCATTACGACTGCTGGCGAAAGACTGAGGAGTTTTCCGCCGACATTGATGGTATGGGGGCGCTGTTTCATGCTGTGTATTTATGTTAATTCCAGCTCGGAACGTTTGAGCCGCTTCTGTAATATGCTATCAGTTCTATTTCGAAAATCAATGTACTGTATGCAGGAATTGTTGTTGTATTGCTGGTGCTATATCCTAGTGCATAAGGTATGTAAACTTTCCACAAGTCGCCGATATGCATGTTCTGAAGAGCTGTTCCAAAGCCTTTTACGGCGGATGTGGGGCGCATTAATGTCGGGACGGCGGTCTTGGAATTGAAGATTAAATCAAAAGTTGTGAACTGACCGGTATGATCAAAGATATTTCCTTCGGGATAAGTGGCAGAAGGTATAAGACGACCACGATAATAAATACGACAGGAGTCAGTACTCAAAGGACAACCTGATCCGGTTCCTTTGCGCAGAATCTCAACATAGATAGAGTCTGTGGAGTTGTTGGCGATAGTACTGTCTAAGGAATAGCTTAGGTATGTACGCCAATTGCAATGGTCTGTCCAACTGTTACCGTATAGCGTTTTTGCCTGTCTGATGGAGTCGAGAGCATTTGCGCGAATAGATGCGAAATATGCGTCATTGCGCTCCTGCCAGTTTTCGTATTCGTTGTCGTCATCACTACTGTCTTCGCTACATGACGTTACGGCTCCCGTAAAGCAAAACAGCATAAGTAATACCCAAAAGAAGTCTTTTTTCATGATGATGTCCTCTTATTTAAGTGTTTTTAAGAGACTTGTTATACTGACTTGGTCTTCAATAATACTGCGCAATTCTGCAATGGCAACACGTTTTTGTTCCATGGTGTCACGATAACGTAGTGTTACAGTGTTGTCTTCCAATGTCTGATTGTCTACGGTAACGCAGAATGGTGTACCAATAGCATCCTGACGACGATAGCGTTTGCCTATCTGGTCTTTCTCCTCATACTTACAGTTGAAATGGAATTTTAATTCGTCAATGATTTCTCTTGCTTTCTCAGGAAGACCGTCTTTCTTGGTTAGGGGGAATACAGCTAATTTGATTGGTGCTAAGGCTGCCGGTAAGTGCAATACGGTACGGGTCTGTCCGTCAGGCAGCTGTTCTTCATCGTAACTGTGACAGATGACGGAAAGGAACATACGGTCAACGCCAATACTGGTTTCAATGACGTATGGTGTGTATGATGTGTTGTCGTCTGGGTCGAAATACTCAATTTTCTTGCCTGAATATTTTGCATGCTGCGAGAGGTCGAAATCAGTACGGGAATGTATGCCTTCCACTTCTTTGAAGCCAAAGGGCATTTTAAATTCTATATCGGTTGCGGCATTGGCGTAGTGGGCCAGTTTGTCGTGGTCGTGGAAGTGATAGTTTTCACTGCCGAAACCGAGAGCCTGATGCCATGCCATGCGACGTTTTTTCCATTCTTCAAACCATTGTAACTCTGTGCCTGGCTTGACAAAGAACTGCATCTCCATTTGTTCAAACTCTCGCATGCGGAAAATGAACTGGCGTGCAACGATTTCGTTACGAAAGGCTTTGCCTATCTGTGCTATGCCGAATGGAACTTTCATTCGGCCGGTCTTCTGTACATTAAGATAGTTTACAAAGATTCCCTGGGCTGTCTCTGGGCGCAGGTATATAGTGGATGCTCCTTCAGCGGCAGCACCGATTTCTGTCTTGAACATGAGGTTAAACTGGCGCACGTCAGTCCAGTTTCTTGTACCTGATATAGGACATACGATTCCTTCGTCAAGGATGATTTGTTTCAGTCCGTCCAGGTCAATGCCGCCAGGAGCGTTCATGACATCCTGATAGCGTTTGTGCAGTGCATCCCGCTTCGTCAGTTCTTCTTGTACGCGGGGAGAGGTCGCACGATATTTTTCTTCGTCAAAGGCATCTCCGAAGCGTTTCTTTGCCTTAGCAACTTCTTTGTCTATTTTTTCGTCATATTTGGCAATCTGCTCCTCGATAAGAACATCTGCGCGATAGCGTTTTTTGGAATCGCGGTTGTCAATAAGGGGATCGTTGAATGCGTCAACGTGACCGGATGCTTTCCAAATGGTAGGATGCATGAAGATGGCAGAGTCTATGCCTACAATGTTTTCATGCAGAAGCACCATGTACTGCCACCAGTATTGCTTGATGTTATTCTTTAGCTCAACGCCATTCTGGCCATAATCGTATACAGCGCCGAGTCCGTCGTAGATTTCAGATGAAGGGAATACGAAACCGTATTCTTTACAGTGGCTGACCACTTTTTTGAAAATATCTTCTTGTGCCATTTTAATAGATGTACTTTTATTATTTGGCAAAGATAGTTGAAAATAATGGAATAGACGCATTTCGGGCATTAGATAATGATGCCTAAAACCGAAAAAATGTTAAAGTTCCACGATAGTTATTCCAGCTCCTCCGAGTTGGACGTGTTCATCATGATAGTGTTTGACTTGTGGTACAGATTTGAGATATTCGCGGATGACCTGACGCAGATAGCCTGTTCCTGTACCGTGGAGTATGCGCAATGGTGTGATGCCTAAAAGTATGGCGTCTTCGACAAAATATGTAACAGCATTGAGCGCTTCGTTTCCGCTCATTCCCCTGACATCAATGTCAGGCTTGAAGTTTAGTGACTTTTCGGAAATGCTATCGCGCGTGGAACGGCTGAGAAAAGACTTTGCGGGGCGTTTTATCTCCTCGGGTTTTCCGACCTTCGTGAGCATGGATTTCTTTAGTGTCAGATACATATTGCCAATCACCACAATGGCGTTGTTGCCGTCAAGACGCTCAATTTGTCCGGTGGCCTCTTGTCCTAATATTTTGACATAGTTGCCAACACGCAGTGGTGTATCGTCTTTTTGTGGAGCTGGCGCTAAGTTTTTGCTCGCTGCTGTTTGCGGTTTGCCTTGTTGGGCTTTTTCTAATTTTCTTTGTTCGTGTCTTAAGCGTCGTTGCTTGATTTGCTCTGCCTTGCGCGCTATGCTATCCTCATGGTCATCTTTTTTTACGTCTTCTTTGAACGCTTCAAGCTGCTGACGTGCTTTTTTCGTCTCTTCCTTCTGAGCTTGGGCCTCACGTATGGTCCGTATGGTGTTTTCTATTTTTGCATTACTTTCCTTGAGGAGTGATTCTGCTTTTTCCTGCGCATCCTTGATGACATTTTTACGTTGTCTGTCAAGGTCGTTGAGGTCTTGCTCATAACGGCTGATGAGTTCATCCAGATGTTTTTCTTTTTGATGTACGCCTTGCCGTTTGTTTTCCCAGTACCGCTTGTCGCGTATAATGTCTTGCAGATATTTGTCACTTTGCAGATAGTTGCTGCCGACGGCTTCAGATGCTTCTTCTATGACTTCTTGCGGTAGTCCAATTTTGCGGGCAATCTCTATGGCGAAAGAACTTCCCGGCATACCTATCTGAAGTTGGAAAAGCGGTTGCATTTCGTTGCGATCGTAAAGCATCGCTCCGTTGACGACACCTTCGTGCTCTTGGGCAAAATATTTCAGGTTTTGATAATGTGTGGTGATGATGCCCCAGGTCTTGTTCTCAAGGAAACGATGGAGCATAGCCTGAGCAATTGCCGCGCCGATTTGAGGTTCTGTACCACCGCCAATCTCGTCTATCAGGATGAGACTCTTCTCGTCAGAGAGTTTCATCATGTTCTTCATGTTAAACAAATGGCCGGAATACGTGCTCAGTTCGTCTTCAATGCTTTGTTCGTCACCGATGTCCAAAAAGATGTTGTTGAATACACCTATTTTTGAACTCTCGCTCACTGGTATGGACAGACCGCACTGCACCATGTATTGCAACAGGCCCGTTGTCGTCAGTGTCACGGATTTGCCGCCGGCATTTGGTCCGGAGATGAGCAGTATGTGGTTGTCTGCTGTAAGGGTGATGTCCAGAGGTGTCATCTGTTTTTTCCTTTTCCGCAGACTCTCAACAAGCAGCGGGTGGTAGGCTTTCTGCCATTCCAATACGGGCTTGTCTTCCACATGTGGCTCAATGGCTCCGATGTGGTCGGCATAGATTGTTTTCGCCCTGATTAAGTCTATTTTGGCGAGAAAGCGGTAGGACTCCAATATGGATTGTATTTCGGGACGTATAAAATCACTTATTTCCTGAAGTATGGCAATAATGGCTCTTTGCTCGTCTGCCTCGAGGGCACGTATGCGGTTGTTGGACTCCACCACTTCGGCAGGCTCCAGAAATACGGTCTTTCCTGTTGCCGATTCTGTATGGACGATGCCGTGTATTTTCCGCTTCAATGATGTGTAGATGGGAATGACCAGTCGGCCTTCGCGCAATGTGGGTGAGGCATCCGCCGGAGCATATCCGTTTTGTTGGGCATTATGCAGGATGGTGCGCAGACTGACGGTGATACTTTTCTTCACATTGTTGATACTCGTCCTGATTTTGCTCAGTTCGGGTGAAGCGTCATCCCTCAGTTTGCCAAATTTGTTGAGAATGACGTCAATACGCTCAACAATGTCAGGGAAGATGGCAATGTCTTCTGTCAGTCGTCTGAGCGTAGGATATTTGATTTCTTCCTCGTCTTCATCGTCATTGAGGAAAGTGACTATCTGGCTGATGGTGGCAAGCGATGTCTTTAGTGCAAAGAGTTCGCTCTCGTCCATGTAACTGCCTTTCAGTTGAATGCGCACCAGACTGCTGCGCATGTCCAAAAAGTTTTCTTCGGGAAAGTCCTCTTCTTCATCCATGATTCGGTGAAATTCATGGACCTGTTCCAGTTGCTCGTTGATGACTTCGGGATTATTTAGAAACTTAATACTGTCTACCATCTCAGCGCCGAGCGAAGACAGGCACCGCCCTCTCAAGGCGGTGCGGACCTCATTGAAGCCTATTTTTGTTTCAAAATTCTTTGGAAAAATCATCCCTTTTGCGAATTGTGACGTAAAGTTATAAAAAAAATCCTATCTTTGTGATGTATTACTAAGATATCTTGAATTATGAAAGAAAAATTAGACAGAAGAACTTTCTTGAAGAGAATGACGGGTATGGGTGTCATTGTCGCCACATCCCAGTTGCCGGTGCTGGCAGAAGACGACCCCACGGTGTTCCCCCAACGTGGCCGTTATGAGCGTCTGGCCTTGAATTATGCCACGGTGAATATCGGACTGGAAAAGCCGTTCTCTATTTTGCATATTTCTGATACTCACTTTACTGCGGCTTATTCCCATGAAGATGAGAAAAAGCAGACATTGCGCATCAAGCGTACCAAGACTTTTGGCGGCCGTCAGGAAGAGGCATTGCGTGACTCGCTGGCATGGGCAAAAACCCATGTGGACTATGTGGTGCATACGGGCGACCTTATCGACTGGCAGAGTGAGGCCAACTTTGATTTGGTGAAGAAGTATTTTGGCGAAGGCATGACGGGCTGTCTGGGCAACCATGAATATTCTCCTTCTATGTGGCTGAGTGAAGTTAAGGCCGAGGGCACGGAGGCTTACAAGGATCTGTCGCGCAAAAAACTCCAGAGTGTCTATCCCTTTAATATTGAACTGCAGTCCCAAGTTGTCAATGGCGTTAATTTTGTAACCCTGGACGACGTTTATGGATATGTCACCCAGTCTCAGGTCGACTTGTTTAAGCAGGAAGTCAGGAAGGGACTGCCCATTGTGCTGTGTATGCACGTGCCGTTCCATACGGAGAATATCTGGCGTGTAAACGTTAAGTTCTGGAAGCGTGAGGCAGCCAAACTCTCGTCTGCACAAGTGCCTGACCCGACGGGCGACTACAGGATTCAGCGTCAGGACCCTGTCACCCGTGATTTCATTGCTTATCTCAAGAAGGAGCCCCTGCTGAAGGCTATTCTTGCAGGTCACCTGCATTTTACCATGCAAGACCGCTTTTCTCCAACCGCTATGGAGTATGTCGTAGGTGGCAATTTCCTCTTCCACGGCGAGGAGATATTGTTTGTATAAAGCGATTAGGACAAACCATAAAAGAGGAGACAGCCCTCGTGACTGTCTCCTCTTTTATGGTTAATACAAGTTTTTATTTCTTGAAATATCTGTTCCACAATCCTTGGAAGCCTGCACCATGGCGTGCTTCATCCTTTGCCATTTCATGAACGGTGTCGTGGATGGCGTCCAGACCAAGTTTCTTTGCCACCTGGGCAACTTTCAGTTTCCCGGCGCATGCACCTTCCTCTGCTTCCATACGTGCCTTGACGTTGGTCTTGGTGTCCCATACAACTTCTCCGAGCAGTTCAGCAAATTTTGCGGCGTGCTCAGCTTCCTCAAAAGCATAGCGCTTGAATGCCTCAGCCACTTCTGGATAACCTTCACGGTCTGCCTGACGGCTCATGGCGAGATACATGCCCACTTCGGTGCATTCTCCCATAAAGTCGTTTTTCAGTCCTTGCAATACAAACGCGCCCTCTTCACCCTCAGGGATGGCTTTTGCTACGCCGAGCTCATGCTCGCAGGCAAAATTGAGTCCGTCGGTCTCTTCCTTCAGGATGAATTTTGAGCCCGGAACTTTGCATTGAGGGCATTTCTCTGGAGGATTTTCACCCTCGTACACATAGCCACATACTGGGCATACCCATTTCTTTGTCATACCTTAAATCGTTTTTTTAGATTAATATTAACTTATAAATTCTCAAGTGCAAATGTACGAAGTTTTTTTGGTTGCCGTATGTTGTGAATGACTAAAATGTATTGACTGCCTCAGACAAGTATGCGTAAGTTTGAATAATGTTTTGAGTAGATGTCAATATGCTATGTGGTTCTTGCATTTTTGCCGTATTACTTTATGAATTCTTTTCAGTGTCATCATCTTGCAATCCGGCATACATGCACAGTGCTCCGAAACCTAACCCTATGAGAACTAAAGGGTAAAAAATCCATTTAAGCCATGCAAAATGATACACAATGTAGATATTATGCTTACTATGTTCTTGCCATGACCATCCGAATGATGCAAAGAAAAGGTAACCACAAATTAATAGTATGATTAAACCGACAACAAAGCCAAATTTGTTTTTAATAAAGGCAGAGGTGTTTTTGTCAGATGAACTTTCTGGTTCGTCTGAGGATTTGGCGGAAAAATATGTTGCAGAGGCAAGTAATGTCAAAGCTCCAATGCCCCCAATGATTATTCGTCCAACGACTTGCAGTGGGGATATGAATGTGATGAACAGGATGGCGATACCTATTATGAGAAAAATGATTCCCCATGTTGTGTTTTCCGCTTTTGTGCGTTCTGGAACTTCAGTTTGCGGTGTGTCAATGAACTTTGTCGAAGTTTTTATAGGAGATTTTTTCTGTAAGTCACTTCCTGTATCAATGGTTCCCGTTGACGTTTTATTCTTGTCAGATACAGTCTTTCTGTAATAAACCCCTGTGCCGGGAATTCCGGTGCTGTATGTCGTACGGCCCTTACCGTAAGTCACACGCGCCACCTTAGAACCGATAGTTACACTCGTACTCTTTTTCCCAAAGTTTAATTTGAGTCCCGGCAATAGTTTAATACTTTTCCTAAAGTATAATCCCATCTTTTTTTTGTGTTATTGATTACAAATTTACATTTTTTATTTGAGGAGAGGCTTTTTTTCGCGTTGATTTTAGGTGTGTTGAGGTGTTTTTGTACGATGTAATGGCGAAAATGAGTATCTTTGTGTATGATGAAGTTCAATAAGGAAATTCAGATGTTGGCTGATGCGTGCGCACGTAAGTACGGGTTTTTCTGTGCATCCTATCTCGGCAGGACAGGGGAGGAGTTTGTCTTCGCCTCGTGCCATGCCGACAGTGAGTGCCGCTGCAACGGATTGCCCAATTTGGTCATCGTGGAGAACGGCGAGGCCCGCTTCGCAAGGAGAGTGGAGGACTTTCGCTACCTCAAGGCTGTCAGGCGGCGTGATTACAGGAAAGGCCGTGAGATTTTCCGGGAGTTTGAACGCAAGGTGTACGAAAACGATTTCGCCAATGACGGGGAGCGCAGCTATGTCTGTGATATCGTAGGCAACCAACGCCTCGGCTACGATGTGGCTGTGGACAGAAGGACATTGTATGAATATCTGGAGATTGCCGACCGTTTCGGCATAGAGCTGGAACTGGTGCCCCTGGACTACAGCATAGAGCGCAACGACGGCTGGGAGTATTGTCTAAAACTGAAGAAGCCAGGCGGCAAGGCACGGCGTTGAAGCTTATGGCAAGTGTGGGCAAGACGGATGCCTGTCTGTGTATCGCCCTGACGCGTTATGCCGTCCGTTCCACGGGATGGAACTTACATTCCAACCTATGGAACGTAGGTTCCATGACGTGGAATTGACATTCCATCCTTTGGAACGCACAACTTATCGGCATAAATGAAATTTTCCTCCCTGATAAGTGAGAATTCTTATCAAGGAGGAAAATTGTTATGATGCTGTCAGTAATCCGGGATACCGACAAGTCGGGTATATGTGTCTTTCCTGCTTGCTGCCTGCGTTAAGGGCAGAGTGCGGAGGGAGGATTACAGGCTGTCGCCGAAGTCCTGACGGAATTTTGACACGAGTTCTTCCTGCCAGTGGCCTATCTGCTTCAGTCGTCCGTAGAAGAAGCGCAGCACAGGCGGCTCCATAACCCATTCCAGTCCGCCGATGAGCTGACGGTTGTCCCAAAGCCACTTGACGCGGTCGGCACAATATTTCACCTGGCTGAGAGTGAACACGCGGCGTGGTATGGCCAGTCGCTGGAGTTCCATCTCGGCGTAGCGCTCTGTGCCGTCGGGTTCGCGCTGCTCCGAGAGTGTGCCACGCTCCATGCCGCGTATGCCACCGGCAATGTAGAGTGCCGCACCGACAGCGGCGGCGGGATATTGGTTGTGGGGCATGTCGGGTACGAAAGCCTGAGCGTCGAGATGGGCACCGAGACCGCCCGGAGGTGTTATCATGGGTACACCATAGGCACTCAACTCATTGACAAGGTATTCGATGAACTCCGGTCCCTGGCTGAGATATTCCATGTCGAGCGACTCATAGAGTCCTTGTGTCATGGCTTCGATGGAGCGCACGTCAATGCCGCCGTAGGTGAGGAATCCCTCGTAGAGTGGTACGTACTCCATCATGGTGTCGTGGAGTTTCTTGTTGTGGGTGATGATGGCACCGCCGCGGGCAAAGCCCAGTTTGCGCGCGGAGAAGTAGATGATGTCCATCTTGTCGGCCAGCAGGTGGTAAATCTCCTTTGTCTCCATGTATTTGCATTGTGCCTCACGCTTCTTCATGAAGTAGATGTTGTCCTGCAGGAGTGAGGCGTCGAGGACTGACAGCACTTTGTAGTGATGGCATATGTCTGACACTGCCAGCATGTTCTCCAGACTGACAGGCTGGCCGCCGATAAGATTGGTGCCTGCCTCGATGCGGACGAAACCGACATTTTCCGGACCGAGCTCCTCAATGGTCTCCTTGAGTTTTTCCAGATCAATGTCGCCCTTGAAGGGAACTGTGCTTTGCGGGATAACGCCTTCGGGCTTGACCAGTTCGATAACTCTGCCGCCCACACGGGTGATGTGGGCCTTGGTCGTAGTGAAGTGGAAGTTCATCAGGGTGACTTTGTTTGGTTTGACAAATGCCTCGCTGAGAATGTTCTCGCAGGCACGACCCTGATGGGCAGGGAGTACGTAGTCGCATCCGAAAACATCTTTAACGGCACGTGCAAAGCGATAGAACGATTCCGAACCGGCGTAGGCGTCGTCGGCCTGCATCATCGCAGCGGTCTGGAGGTCAGACATGGCATTGACACCCGAGTCGGTGAGCATGTCCATGTATATGTCTTTGTTGTGCAGAAGGAAGGTGTTGTTGCCGGCTTCCTGCATGAGATTCTTGCGCTCCTCAACTGGGTGCAGGCTGAGTTTCTGCACGACACGCACTTTATGCATTTCCAAAGGAACTTGATTTTCGGGAAGATAAAATTTTACTGCCATAACTGTATGTTGTTTTATTGATTATAAATCATGTTGATATTCACATGCCAAAGTTAGGTGCTTTATCTTGACTGTACGGAAACATTTTTACGGAAATTGCGACCATTATTACTGATATTGCGGAGAATTATTTATTTTTGCAGCGGATAAATGTAAAAATGGTCGGTTTTATGGTACGGATTACTGATATAGAACAAATCAATGCTTATTTCTATCAACCCACGGTGCATCATCTTGTTACGGTGGGTGACCTCTCGCGTGCAAAGCTGGCGTTGTTTGACCCTATCGTGTTTGACATGTATTGCATGGTCCTGATGGATGCCGACTTCGGCGAGCTGGTGAAAAGCGGTTCGGCAGTACGCTATGACGCCGGGACGATGTTCTGGTTAAGGCCAGGCCAGGAGGTGTCTATGAATCTGGACTACAGCGTGAAGCCCCGTGGCTGGATGCTTCTGTTCAAGCCCGAATTGATAGTGCGCACAGGACTGGGACGCGATTTCTATATGTTTGATTTCTTTAACCATGATGTCAATGGTGCCCTGACTCTGACTGCAGCAGAGCGTGGCATCATCCTGAACTGCTATGCGAATATCCAGGCGGAGTTGCTGTCAAGTCGGGATTACCTGTCAGATCACATGATACGTCTGGGCATAGGCGTGTTGCTGTCGTATTGCAAACGTTTCTTTGAACGTGAATACAGCGGCCATCGGTCAGACAATCTTGGTATCCGCGAGCGTCTGGACAACATACTGGACTCCTACTTGTCAAGTCCGTCGCCTGCCCAGTACGGACAGCCCACGGTGGCCTGGTGTGCCAAGCAATTCAACCTGTCGGCAAACTACTTCGGCGATATCGTCAAACGCGAACTCCATGTCACTGCCAGGGATTACATCCGTCAGAAAATAGTCAGGCAGGCTAAATACCTGTTGCGGGATACCGTGATGAGCGTCAATGAGATAGCGAGTGAGCTGGGATTTGACTATCCGACACATTTTGCCAGAATGTTCCGTCAGGAGACCAAGATGTCGCCGCAGGAATACAGGAAGATGTCGCGTCAGGCGATGGGCGGAAGCTAATCTCTCGAGATGCGACGGAGCGCCGTCAGTACAGCGGCAGGACAACTGCAGTGATGCTATATAAAATATTGTGAAAAAAATATTTTCATAAAATTTTGTCCATGTGCGCAAAAACTATTACTTTTGCACTCGCAATCCGGTCATGGAGCGCTTTCTTAATTTAGGAGAGGTGGTAGAGTGGTCGATTACAGCGGTCTTGAAAACCGCCGTACCGAGAGGTACCGGGGGTTCGAATCCCTC